>Ga0214543_1003527_pt1 | contig 30282 bp, 10 predicted proteins | sample CNSS2metaG_FD_160094 | JGI IMG/M metagenome (GOLD analysis project Ga0214543, IMG submission 160094) | Root nodule microbial communities from cowpea collected in UCLA plant growth center, Los Angeles, California, USA - CNSS2 | ecosystem: Host-associated > Plants > Roots > Nodule | place: USA... | reverse complement strand
AAAAAAAATAATATTTAAATATATATAATATATACTAAAAAATATATAAAAAAAAATATATTTTTATATTATATATATATATATATATATATATATATATATATATATATATATATATATGTAACTAAAAAAATGAAAATTTTGGGGCCCCATGTAAATCCGCCATTGGTTGGCACCCCAAAATATTGGCTGAAGATTTGCCACTAAGCGGTTCCATAATGTGTGGAACAATATGATCAACAAATCTCTATATAATAGACTCTAACTTGTGACTCTAATACCATATGAAGAAGTGAACTTTAAACTTAATTCAGTCCCATAAAACCCGGCTTGTAAGATGAGATATGCACGCACTTATATACTTTATTTAAATTTACCTTATCTTTATAGCCAATTAGTGACTTCCAACCTCTCATAAAACATTTCTTTTGAATGATTGTCAAGATGAGTGAAAACACTTTTAAAGTTTGAACTTTGGCGAAATCGTGACCTCTTGGTCAAAATGTGCGTGATTCATTTGGTGGTTATAGATTAAAGTTTATTCAATATGAGTGACCGTGGAATGATTGGAAACAAGTTTATATGATTAAATATGTGAAGAAGAGGTTATATAGTAGAAATAGAGATGAGTAATGATTCCTATATGACCTCTTCTAGAAAACAAAAGCCTTACCAACAACCTAACATTTTTCATTTCGAGTGGTTATTAATAAGAGTGTCATGGGAGACAATTTACAATACAAGAGTGTAGAGATGGGTAGTATAATATGAGTTATGTGTCAATTGTGATGAAATTGTTCCATTCTTATTCTTTAATTATAGGGTTAAATATGTTTTTGGTCTCTTAACTTTCAGTGAATTTTGGAATTAGTCCATTTTAAAACTTTGGACCAATTTAGTCCTTCATCTTTCGGAATACATGGATTTAGTCCTTTTAATCAAATTTTGTTAGGTTTATTTGATATTCCGTACACATTTTAGGATTGTATTTGAGTTGTTTATACTGTTTGACACATTTTTGCTTTAATGTTAAGTCAAATACTATCGTGAAACGCGCTTGAAATGTCAAATAAACTTAACAAAATTTGATTAAAAGGACTAAATCCACGTATTTCAAAAGATGAAAGACTAAATTGGTTCAAAGTTTAAAAGTGGATTAATTTCAAAATTTACTGAAAGTTAAAGGATCAAAAACATATTTAACCCTTAATTATATAATAGTTGCACATACATATGAAAAATATGTATTTTTGTCAATTTGAACATTTATGCTTAAACAATAAGTCTAATACAGTGTGAAAATATATATGGATGACAATTGTTTAGAACATTTAGATTCATAGGAACAACATTTTTTAAAATACAAAAGTAAATGTTGGAAAAAAAAATTCAAATTGTCAACTTAAACCTTGGACCTGAATTGCTAATAAATATTCAACAACGATATTCTCTTATTCTGATAAATGTATGTACCAAAACACCTGTATAAAATTATTGCATGTTTAGTCACATTATAAGATATGGTTATAGGCATGTTGGCTTTCATCTTCAATTACTTACATCTACATACATCAAGGTCGAACGATTTTTATATGAAATAATAACTATGACGACTCCTTCTTTTATAAAATATTCATTGTAAAATACATGCTTGTGTTTTTTTCTCTCTATGAGTGGTTGTTGTTCATTTTTGTGCAGATTTATCAATTGAGTCTCATATTTCAATGACATAAACAATAAGTATAGACACTGGATAAAGGTTGTGATAGATAGAAGGAAGCATAATGTAATTAACCTCGTAATTGTATGTTCTCATTCAACTCTAAGCAGCTCAAAAATCTTCACAGATACCAAATACATACCAAACTTAAATTAATCACAACTTGAGTGTCAATTACTCTGAAATACAAAACCAATTCAATTATTATTCACATGTAAACGACCTCAAGTTTAAATCATAAATTTCACACAATCATGTGTCATTGCAAAAATCAACACCCAAACAATTCACAATATCATCATACAATTTACCAAATTCAAGATTGCAGAAAATCAACATACTCAATTTGAAAAATTGATCAGATAGAAGTGGAGAATTTCACACAAGGATCATCGGTAGCGAACTCCGATCTTCAAAGAGATGAACACAAGATGAGTAATTTTAAAGAGAAATGAGAGAACTTAAAACAACAGTTTTCAAAAAGATGATGTGTGTATAAATAATAAAATTCTCTTTATAAAATATTTATTTATAATTTTTCTTACCTCCTTAAGTTAATCATATTATATTGTATTTTTTAATTCACATTATAGATAATTATAAAATGACATTCAACACAATAAAAATTCAATATAAATATGAATGATAGTAAGTGATAATAGTGTAATGTTATTAAGTTAATATATAAAATAAATTTATATTTATTAAAAATGAAGTGAAATGTTAAAAATAAAGTTAAATGAATAGAAAAATTAATTGTTGATGAATACAAAAAAAAGAAAGAAAGATAAACAATTTTATAAAAAAATAGATAAAAATAACAATTAATTTTAAAAAAATTAATAAATTATTATATTGTAAAGGGTATAATTAGTATTATAAAATGTGAACACAAAAGAGATAATATGTTTATATATATTGTTATGGATTATAATTGTGATCCATTATTTATATATAAAAAATCTTATGTAATATTTAATTTTATTATTTTTATCAAATATAAAAATTAGGCTCAGATTTAAATTATTCTTAACAAAATAATATGACTATTGTAACTGTGTCATTATATCCTGACTGTCATACGCCAGAATGGTCGTTTGACTCCTGCAATGCAAACCCACCTTTTATTTTCCATTAATACTAGGACCCAATCTTGGGGTTTCCTAAAATAAATCTTAAAAACTGTTTTGGTTTTGTTCACAAAGAAAAATGTATAGAATCGGGGAAATTGTGATTTTACTGATAAATTTATTTTTGTTAATAAGATTTTGTCGATAATTAATTTTTTTTGTTGTTAATAAGATTTTGTTGATAATTAAATTTTTTTAATAGTATTATTTGAGAATTTTCTTTTTAATTTTTTATTGATATTTTTTAATAAAATATGGTAAATGATGGTATTATTCATTGTAAAAGATTTTGAATTATTTTTCTCGATATTGCTTTTAGTTTTCACTCATATGTTTTAGCATTATAAATAGAAAAAAAAAATACAAACATATAAAGAAACTTAAATGTAATAAAAGTCTAATAAGTCACTAAGATGAAAATTAATGTATGTTACTGCAACGCTGTTTCCATAGTTTCATATACACTTACTTAACATTAACATGGAAAAAAAAATCTTTATAGCATTTAGAGTTTAAATAAAAGTTGACTTTGGAATGATTTTGACAAATATGAAATAGCATTAGAACAAATTTCTTCTACACCAATATTCAAATTTGGTAAAGGAAAGTATTGATATTATATTTTTAAAAGAAAAAATAAGTTATTTCGCAGAAAAAATTTAAGACTTTATAACAAGAAAAAGAAGACACCATATCCAAACAAATCTTGTTATGGAAAAGAGATATCGAAATGATAAGAATATTATTAAAATTCAATTAAAACATTTATTAAAGTTATATAAAGTAATGGTTAGTTTATTCTTACATGTTAAGAGATTGAAAATTAATATTTAATAAAATATTTTTAGAAGTTAACAAATCTCTTTAATATACTATTTAAAACTAAAACTAAGAACACATTTTTAAAGTGTGTATTTGGATGGATATGAATGAAATTGAGAAGAAAATAAAGTGAATGTATAATTACTTGGATTAAGAGAGATAATATGATTTAAGTGATTTGAGATAAGTTGATGAAATTAGTAATTAATGTGATAGGTTAATAAATTAAAAATATTTTATTTGATAAATCAAAATTATATATTATTATTATTTTTGTAATGAAATTATTATTTTAATAGTAATTTATATTTTATTATTAAAATATAATAAAATATGTATATAATAAATAATACATTTTTATTAAATGTATATAATTCAAAGAATTGATACATATATACATATTTTATTACATATTTTATTACATATTTTATTACATATAATATTGTTTCTGCGCAAATCTCCTTTTTATTGTGAAAAAAGCTTTCAAAAGTAGGTTTAATTGTTTTTCGTGCTAATTTGTTTTGGTTTTCAGAGTTTTCTTAACAAATTCGCGTCTTTTTTTAGCTTTCCAAACGCAACCAGAGTACTCAAAAATGGTTTGATGGAAACGCATAAATGAATGCAGCCTAAAACTTTAATTACAGTTCACTGAATTCAAAAATTAGTTATTTTATTTCCTTTTCTAGTTTAGATTGACTGATTTATTATTATTATTATTTTAAATTTAGTTCAATATTTTCCTTACATTCCTATTTGGTACAGAGAGAAAAATGTACATAAAAAGAAGAAGAAAAAAAATGAAAATACAATTTTTTTTAATTTAGTAAAATTAAATTGAAAATAAAATAAATTAATTTTTAATGTTTTTAATTAGATATAATGATATATATATTTTTATATATATATATATATATATATATATATATATATATATATATATATATATATATATATAAAATTTATGTTTGGTGCATGGTGCATGATTGTTTGTGATAGTGCGGAAAGGTTGTCATTTCACATCAGACCTCTTAAATCTTAGGTCCTTCCTATCAATACGACAACATCTGACAAAATTAGAAGAGAGTGAGAGTCATATTTTTGAATTCTTTTTTTTTTAATCTCGTTACAATATCTTATTTTAAGACAAAAATTTGTTTTTCTTAAAGAATTCATATTTTCTTTATTTACTTATAATTTTTTTAGATGATATTTATTTATTTTCTATAAAATTCAGATCTTAACTGCGATTACTAGAATACATTGCCTTGCACCCTCACGCGCTCTTCTAATACTTTTCTCACTGGACTGTCATAAAGCATAGAAAGTGAAAGGCTTTTATTTTTACATAATTAAACTACTAAAGTGACATACTTTAGAAAATTATCTGATGTAAGAAAATTTAATTTAATTTGATTAAGTGTTGAATTTCTAAAATTATATTTCATCATGTATACTTGATATAATTCACCTTTTTTTACTCTGCCAAGGGTATGTAAATTTGGGATATAATAAAAGTATGAGTTTCACTTGCATGTTTTCTCAACCGCTACTGACAAAGCAATAACATCACGCGCGTGAGGGTACTTGCAGTACGGAAAGATATTCTTTTTGCAATTTTTTAAAGTAAGGTATTATAATATTATTAGGAAGTAAGCTGCTAATTTAAGTACTAAAACGCGTAATTCATATCAGAAAACAAAAATGCTAATTACTACAAAAAACTTTCGTTATAGAGCACATGACTATGGCTGTCGACTTTTTTATGATTCTTAACTGCATTAAGTGTCAGAAATATTCATATTTGAAAAATAAATTTCATTTGGCCTTACATAAACAAGATATAAAAAATTAATATGACAGTTAAATGAGTTTTAAAATTATTCTTGTATTTTTTTAAGTAAGTTGTTCTTTATTTTGAATTTTTACTTTAAAAATATTTGATTTGTTTAGAACTTTAAAATATTATCGATCATGAATCTTGTGATTTATATTATAAGTATTTATAATCTAATTTTTTTAGATTTGTTAGTTGTAATACATGATATTGTAGATTTGTAATTTTTTTAAAAAATTTATCAAATTAAATATGTTTTTGGTCCCTCAAGTTTCAGTAAATTTTGGAATTTTAACAGTTTTTTGAGAATCTTAAGATTTGTACATCTTTTCCACATGTTCCGATTAATTACATTTCTAGCATTTTACATCTGACCTCTATCAATACTTGTTATGTTGATTGTAAGGCCCTGTTCTTTTATGCCTTTAACTTGTAGGGCTGCCCCAAATCTAATGGACCTAAGAGCTGGCCCAAAGGATAAAACTGACCCTAGTCTGTCCTAATGCGTACACTTTCACTCTTATAGAAACCAGCCGTCATCCCCTACTGCTCTCACAGGACGCTCTGCTAGGGTTTCTCCCCAAGCCATTCTTCGAGCTAACTCAAACCCAGTTCTTACCCCACGTAAGTTATCTCTCAGCTCACACTTCTTCTCCATGAGCATCTGTCCGTTTGTACAGTAGGGTTTCACCGTGAGCTTAGTTCCTAACTCTGCTCCACTGTCTTTTTCAGCTCGCAAGTTCCTCCTTTAAGTTGTCGTGCTCCGTTGGTTAGAGTCGAGGCACCTTCTAGCTACTTCTAGGTAAGGGAAGCTAGAACCCTCCTGTTTGTTTGGTGCGAGTCTGCTATTTTATGTGGTTGGTGATTCTTTTTGTGTTTGCCTATTGATATGGATGTATGATACGATGGGATTGTTGCTTGTGGTATGTCTTCGCATCTGTTGTAGGTGAAAACAGTGGCGGGCACTGATAAACTCGCCCAAGCGAGCTGGTCTCGCCTAGGCGAGATTAATAGAGGCTCGCCTAGGCGAGATTAATAGAGGTTCGCCTAAGCCCTTTTCCACGAATGGTCGCCCAGGCGACCCACTGTGATTATGAGCGAGCGAGCATCTCGCCCAGGCGAGAGGGGTCTCGCCTAAGCAAGATCCCGCGAGTGCCTCTGCTCCCTTCTTGAGTCCTCTCCTAGGCGAAGGGGGAGCTCGCCTGAGCGAGCACGTCTCGCCTGAGCAAGACCCCTAAGCCTGAGCGAGACAGTACTTTGTTTGGATGTGTGTTTATTTCTGGATGATCTATTTTGGTTGGGTATGAATGTCATGATGAGGGACATGTATATAATGGAGTGCGATGTATGTGTAGCATGATTCATGAATTTTAAATGATGGGTTTGGTATGAGTATTGAGATGTGAACTAAATGAGATTGGTGTGGTTAACGTGGCATGATAATGAGATGAGTTGGACTCTATGTACATGAATGGGTTATGATAAGTTGGAATGGGTTGGATCTGGAGATTTAAAGGTAACGACTTTAAAGGTTGATATAATGAGGGTAACTTTGCATAGTGAATATTATCTGATTGTATGATTGTATTTTGTCTGTGTCAGTGCATAATTCCTTGGAGCCTCTAGGTGAGACTTTCAGGGTCGCGCTTCAGTGGTCGGGACGTAATTCCATGGCCCCTGTTAGTGAGTGTTCATGGTGGTGCCCCATCTGTATAGCTAGGTAAGGATTCAAGGTAAGGTTGCATCTTGACACTCTGAGGAGTCAGTTAGTCTCACTTAGAGCGGACTGACTCCTGTGGTGAGAGTAGCAAGAGGCCCGAAATTCATCAAGGGCTAACCTTGTGGTGAGGGAAATTTGATTCATTATAACACTTGTAACACATAGCTCGGGGGTGAGCAGAGGTATCCACCACAAATGCAAGCATCCGCTGAATCCGACCAAGTTATACGTATCCGGATGAGTCGAGTCGAGTCGTAGTGTATTGATTGAGAGTCATAACATGCTTGGTTGATGTTTGGATATTGAATGGTGAGAAACATATCTTGACTGTATGATAAAAATGTTGTTGGCTCTAGCTTACCCTGTTTATGTATGGTTGTCTTGTATGTGGTTCTTCTTTCTTGCGATGATCATCAATTTAATTGATGGGAGCAGATGGGCGAGGTTCCAGAGGTCAGCAAGGAAATGGAGATTCCGCCGCATAGTTCGCGTGGGCTTGTTTATATTTTCTTTATGAGTTCATCTAGGGCTGCGACCCACGAAATAGATGGTTTTAGATTTATATACTTTTAGTTAACTCTTTATCTCGTTTTCTTTTCTTTTGGGCATCGTGGTGTGCCATGGATCGTTGGGAGCTTAGTTTCAAACTCCCGGACTGCGTTTGTATGTTATTTTTATGCGACGCTACATTTAATTTCGCTTATAAATTAAATGGGGGTGTTACATTGATAATTATTTTTCTTACAATAGAGAGAAGTTGGAAAAATTATGGTTGTCAGTCTAGTTTTATTTGTTTTTCTTGTTAGTATTGATTTCAAAAGTACCTTTGTGGTACGAAGTAAAGTATGTTTAAATGTATGAACTTTTCTTATTAGTCTTTACTATTATCGTACTTGTAAGATATTTTTTACTTTTCTCAAAGCAATTATAGATAAATCTTTTGTATTTTTCAACAAAGCAATAAATATTTTATATCCTATGATTTCGTTACCAAAATTTTCTCAACATTAATGAAATATAAAATTCCTTTCCTAGTAATATCCAATTATTTGTAATTGTTTGAGTACAAACACCATTAAAGATAATTTAATAGAAGGACTAACATTGTTAATTTAAAAAAAAAAAAGAATATAATTAGATCAAAATATACCGAAAAACAATTCGATATTTAGTTCAAACATAATGATGAATTACTAACTAAACTTGTCCATTCATTCATGGTTTGAATCTTTAGTCAACATCTTAATCAGTTGTATTATTAGAGTATTTTCAAAACATTCATTAGTTTACTCATATTTAATAAAGTTTCACTTTATGGTCATGTAATATAATTGCTTGAAAACAAAATCAACTTTACGTCAATATTAATCTGACATTTTTCTTTCCAATTTATTTTATTTAGATTATAACTATTATATAGAATTCTCTGATTTAAAAATTTGTTTCGATTAAAATTATACTAAACTGTTTCTAGTTTTCCAAGTTATCAATATTCTAACTTTCATTGTTCTTTGTTCTCTTTATACATTAATGTTGTTTACCTTCGAATGGTGTTGTGACAAAATTAAATGCCTTCCAGAGCATTGGATCTTGGAGGTGACAAAAATCTAACCACAGTTTTTGTTATTTTAAACAAAGAAGATTAAAATTAACATTTAATAGATAGATAATAAGAGGTTAAATATGATTTTAGTTGTAAAGTCCAATATTATGTGTTAAAAAGTTGAGCCAACTTTGGCAAAAGGTCCAAGGGCAGCCCATCTTATTTTCCAGGACCTCTTTCAGTGGTCCACGTGCTTCCCATTCAGTCTCATCTACTCAAAACAGTTCACTTACCTTTTTTCTTTCTTCTGAAACAGGAGCTCTGCTAAGGCTTAAGCTTCTTCCTCCTCTGAGCATACTAAACGTTTCCCCTCCGCATAAGTAGAACTCAAAACACAAGTCCCTTTTTATTTCTTTTCTGTTTGGAAGCTCTGGTTCCATGTAAATTTCTTTGAGGTCTCAGTTTAGTGCGCTCTTGTTTATGTTTTCAGCTCTTTAAGTTGTTCCTGGCCCTGGTGCTCCTCCCACTAAGGGTTTCTTAAGTTAGCTTTCAGTTTTGAGGTAAAGGATGCTAGATTTTGCACGTTTTTAAAATATTTTTCTTGTTTTTTGTTATGTTTCACGTTTTAAATGCTTGGATGATGCTTGTGATTGTGTGAAAATACAATGGTTGTGTTTCTGGCTGGATTGTTGCAGTTGCATGCAGGAGCAGGAGAGAAACTGATATTCTCGCCCAGGCGAGAATCCTCTAGCCTAAGCGAGAGTAGTAGAGAACTTTCCTTTGTCTCTGCGCGAGATGTCACTCAAGCGAAAATTATCGTCCGAGCGAGAGTAGTCCCCCCTAAGTGAGAAAGTCTAGCTTAAGTGAGAACTCGCAATGATGCAATATACTCTCGATTCGAGTACTCGCATAGGCAAGGATAGAATAGCTTAAGCGAGGGGACCCTGTCGCCTGAGCGAGACCTCTTAGCTTGAGCGAGAATAAGGCAGATTTGTTTCAAACTTTGTGATTTCACTTGTGGATTGGTTTAATTACTTTTAAAAGCATGAACATGTGACTATGTATGTTTTGTGATATTGATGTGCTTGGTATGAAATGAATTATGAATTAGTTGGTGCATTGTGGCATGAGATTATGATGTTTTGAGATAATACGTGGACTTGGTATGAGAACATGATATGGTATGAGCTAGATGTAATTCCATGAGTCTCTTGGTGAGATCTCATGGTAGTGTTGTAGTGTATATAATTAGATAAGGATTCAAACTCACATAGAGTAGACTGGTTCAAGTGGTGAGAGTAGCAAGAGGCCTTAGTCTTTGGTTGGATAATGGCCTTAGATGATCATGGGCTAACCTTGTGTATGGTAGGGTGAAATCCATTGGCAATGACTCTGCAGAGCGTAGAGACCACCACAAGTGCAAGCATCCAGTGAATCCGATCTCATTATACGTATCCGGATAATTGAGTTAGAGGGTCTAAATTGTTTGTCATCACATGCCTTGTATGTTGACTGATCAATTTGTTTATAATCTGTTTGCTCATGAATATGTTAAAAATTTATTTTCTCTAGCTTACCATTTCTTGTTGTGTTTGTTTCTTATTTGGTTTTCCTTTTTGCGATGATCACCAAATCCTTGGTATGAGCACATGTGGAGACTCTCGGTGATCGTGATGTTGGTGCAGATGTTGTTGTTTAGTTAGGCTCCTTGGTTCTTTGTTGCTCATTGTTGAGTCTTTCTCCTTATGAACTATTATTTTAATTTCCTTGCTCTGTGAGCAACCCTTTTGGACAACTGTCTTATGTTTACATTCTGCTCATGGCAAATGCTTTGTGTCTTAGTTTTCTTTCTATTCAGTATATTTTGGATAATTATAAAAGGTTAATTTTGATGTGCTTCTGTCCTTGCTCTATTTTATTATAACTATGCGACTTTTTATTTATTAGAATTATCTATTAGAATCATTCTTGTCTCAAATTTTGACACATTTTTGTTCCAAATTTTAAAAATGAATGTATATAATCTTCATAACCAAAATGTGTTCAATCTTTTTTTTTTCACATGTCAAATGCGTTTTAGGACTACGTTTGAGTTGTTAACACCATTTTAACATGTTCAAACTCAAATGTCAACTTAAAATATTGTCTAACAACCCAACAAAAATAACTATATTAGATTAAAATAACTATATTGATTCATTTATAAAGTTTGAGGATCAAAATGTATCCAAATTTGAAACAGAAATGATTTTGAATTTCACGTCAAAATCTAAGACTACAAATATATTTAATCAAATAATAAATTATTTTATGAAAGATATTGAAGCTTAGCATCAAAACGAAACGATGAATAACATCCCACGATGTAGAAGACAATATATTTTCAATAGCATTGAAAGGGAGATCGGATGGTAGAAATGAAGGACAAGAAGCAAAAGAAAAGAAGAACATTAACCAAGTGTACATCTCCAATTTAAGTTCATTTTTAAAGAATGTGTGACATGTTCATTTTAGCATGTAAAATTATCACTTTCTAAACTACCTTAACCTTAATATAAGAGAAATGATAACATAATTTCTTAAAAAAATAATATAAGAAAAATTAAATCATTATTTTAAATGTAAGAACCAAATTATTGATTAGATAATAATAATAATGTTTAAATAGTACATAAATATATTATATAACTATTGTATCATAATTTATACCTTTAAAAATGAACATTAAATATTCGGAAAATTAAGAAAAAAAATAATACAGAGATAATTTATTGTCAAATATATTTTAGAAATTAAATAACTTAATCATTTACAATTTTGTAATAAGTAAACAAATAAAATAATAAGTGATCTTTTAGTAAATAAATGTTCTTTACCTATCAATTTTTCTGTTAAAACATTGTCAGATATTTATAAAAAATAAAAATAGTGAAAATTCGTGACATGCTTTCAAAAGGAGAAAACAATTTACTTTAGTTACATAGTTTAGAAACAGAGAAAAGAAGAAGAAGAGTAAAACAGAGTACAGTGTAGTATATTGATTTGTATAGTACCCAATCTAAAGTTACTACCCACTTTAAAAACGTACACCATATAATTTTTATTTTTTTGGCGAAAAAAAAAAACTTATCTGGTAGTTCTGGATCAAATTACAAGAAAAACTAAATAATGTTTACATTAATTAAGTCTATTATTTTATTTTAAAAACATTTTCTCGCAAAATATTTTTGATTAAAATTTGATGAAGACAATAAATAAAGCAATCAGAAAAAACAATATTTTTAAAACATTAAAAAAAGTATATTTAATTTGACCAAACTTTTTTCTGTACGTACTACAAGTAGATAAGAAGAAACAGGGGGTGTCCAAACATGAGCATTATGGGCAATATGTAAAAGGTATCCAGAATCAGAATTTAGAAATTGATTAAATAAAAAACCATTCCACGAAGGGTGATTTATTTGTTTAACGATTCATTATTTATTAATCTTGATATTTAATGGGCTCCCACTTCCCAGAACCTCTGGCCACGCCACTTCGGAGCCTTTCCATTTGCTCTGCGAGAGAGAGAGAGAGAGAGGAGAGAGAGATTTGAATCGAGTGGTATTCCAACGTCGAAAGCATACACCAGAACACTCACACACACACACTCACTCACAAAGCTTTCTCCTCAAGTCTTCTCTCCTCTCTTCTCTTCTCTCTCTGTCTATATATCTACTCAGATTGGCCTTCTTCATGTGACAATTTGGGAGCTTCAAGGTTTTTCCTTGTGTTGGAATATTGGGACAACTCTCGTAGCAACAATTAAGGTATGTATGTTTTTCTTGTGAACTCTGTCGTCTGAGGAAGTAGTAGCTGTAGTATTAACAATGAATATACTCATGTTTCTCTAATCAGCTTCTTCTCGAGTTCTTATTCATATTCATTAATCCTCTGTGTTTTGTTTGGATGGCTAAGTTGGGGGTTGAGATTTGCGTAGAGAAACATGGTGGCTGCACTGTAGTTGCAGTGCGTCGCCGTTTCAGTTGACTGTTTTATAGTGTTATATATTATGTTTTTAAGTGGGAAAACAAAACAACCTACTCTAGTGTCTTTCTGTTATGCTTCTGTTCGCCGAGTAAAATATGCCAAAATCAATTAGTGGATACAGGACATCGATTTGAGAGTTTGTGGTCTGTGTTGTGTGTCTATTTATTTTATTTTTTTACCAATCAAACTTATATACAATTCTTTATATCTTTTGATGCTATTCTTTAATTCTTTTAATTAAAATTAAAACTGAAATTTATTAAAAACAAACTTTTATCGTGATGTCATGGACTTGAAACTAACTTTTCTTGTTTTAACGGAGGAATATAATCAAAACTGAGTTTTGCCATTTTTACTAATTACACGTTTAATTTTTATGGTCAAACAAATTTGATTTTTTATTCTATATTCTTTCGGTTGCCGTGTAACGGATTCTTTCTTGTTCCCTTTATCAAATATTAGTTTTGTTTGTAATATTCTAACAACAGTGCTCCATGAGTTTTTATAATGGAATACAGATTTTTTGTTACATGAACTCGGATCCTATCTAAGTGGGATGTTAACAGTGAGAAGCTTTTGTTTTCAGTCTCTTTTATTCTTTATGACTTTAGACCACAGAGACTAAAAAAAATTAAAAATAGTATTTATAAAAACTAAAACAGATTAAAATGGTTTGCACCGACACAAAAATATTTTTTAAGTATAAAAAATAAAGTTAAAGTGTGTATTCCCGTACAACTAAACGAGCAGTTAAACTTTATATTTTATTTCACTCAACTCTTGTTTTTTTTTAAAAAAAAAAACATTTAAAAATAATTTTCTGAACTGAAAATAAATTTTGGACAGCTGGCAAATTATGGTACATGTGACATTTTGTGCTTAATTTGGAGGTTGTTTTCGCTTGTACATTCGAAAAGTTAAGCGTCATGATCCGTGTTCGAAAGTAGTTCCCTCTCTTGCTTTGTCTTAACTCTCCTCAGCCACATCTATTTCTTTCTCCGGGAAGCCAACTTTCTCATCTCACCATCTGAAGGACTCTGTAACAAATTTGTTATACTTTAGTTATTTATACCTAATCATATTTTTCCGTGAAAAAAGTATATATGTCTCAACCAGTTATATTCTTAATTCATAATTAATTTGTTTTTCTAATTTTAGAATATGTCGTTGGTTAGAGTCATGGTCAAGTTGGATTGCAGGGGGACCCTTTCAGATTTTGAGATAATCTTAGACAATGGGGTGATGTCAATTTGGCATGGTACGTCGTGGGATGAGTGAAATCACTAGGAAAGCAAAATAGAAATTAGGATTCGGGTTGCAATTGGAATCAAGTCTTTATGTCACATTCGTATGGTTTTTGCTTTTTTTTGGCTCAAGAATCTATTTTTCTTACTCACCAAAGCGTAAGCTACCTTTGAGCACCACATCACAAAATGGGTTCTTCTGGAAGTTAAATATTAATTTCGTTTGAAAATTCAAACTCTTCTCAAAGACACCTTTCAATGTTATGGGTCCTTGGTAAGAGTGGCTTTGGTTGTGGTAAAGAATGAGCTAAAGATATGACTTTTTCGTTTCCTTTTTCTATAACCCCGTTTCGGTATATTGATTATATCTGTTCTGTTCGCCCCCAAACACATACTAGTTATATTTCTTTTTCTTGCATTTCATGGAAGTTGGTGGAATGGAATGATTCTGGAACGAGACGAATCTGTATCAAATGGGAAAAAAATTATGATAAGGAAACTTAAAAAAATGATCAGATTCATTCAACTACTATCTGCATAATCCAAATCAACTTAGTGGAAAGTTTGTGAAGCAAAATGCTTTTTGGGGTGTGCTCAAAAGAAAAAAAGTAAAACACTTTTGCTGATGCCGTGATTCTCCAGGCATTCTTGTTGTTGACTCTTTATTCTTATCTCTCTCTGAACTTTTGCTAATACAATGCACATGGAACACTCAGCATTCACCTTATTCCTGATATCATGTTCAAAGGTCAAGATAAGGAGCATGCAGAATCGTAAATTCTGTTGTAGGGGATGCTTGAAGTGCTGAGTCAGTGAGTGACGAAACATTGTACTGATGATTTCTGCCTTATACTGTTTGACACACACAACATAAGAGAGGGAGAGTTTCAGTCTGATATGATAAGAATCAAGAATAACCAGCATAGAAATGTAGTCCATTATGGTGAAGTGTGACTGTGATATTAAACAGAGTCATCATGGAATAATTACTTGTGTCAAAACTATTAAATTGAAAAATATGGTAGTAATTGACGAACTCTTGTTTCCTTCTCTTCTGTGCATCTCTAAAATGATAAATTTTGTTACTGATGTACTGTTTTTTATCTGCATATTTTCCATGCTCATACAGGAAAACGAAGCACCCCCATTGACTAGAGAAGTTGATTAAATGGCTAAAGTTTGTTGGCCATATTTTGATCCCGAGTATGAGAACTTCAGCAATAGAATGAACCCACCAAGGTTTACTAAATTATTTTCTGGAATTACAAGTTCGCTTTTAAATGGTCAGCAAATTAAATAGCCTCTTTAAATGAAGGAATGGATCACTGATCATAATCATCATAAAATCAATTCTAGAGTTGATTTTCATGGATATTTAACCATCTATCAATAGAAAAATTCCCCAAGTGTCACTTGAGTGGATTTACTTACTAAACAAGAATGGAACAGAATATAAATTTAAAAAAGCTGCTTTAATTCCTCACTTGCTTTTGTTAAAAAAAGAGACAATCAACTCAATCCCATACCCATATGGAAGTAAAGGGCTCAACACCTTGTAGAATTGGGGTTTAAGGTAAGACTTTATAGAACCATCACAAAAAATGAATGGTTGATGATGAACTCTGTTTACAACTTTGCAGGGTCTCTGTGGACAATGAAAGTTGCCATGACTGTACACTGATCAAGGTATAATTATAAATAAAGAAATTGTGACTATTTTTCCCTTACCCACCTTGTGAGTTGTGATTTGGCCATTGAGCTTCTTAGGTGGCCCAGCTTCTGGTATTTAAAGTTTTCTTGAACTGTTGAACCTAGAGCTATGATTTTTTTTATTTATGTTCTAATTACATAAGATTTTCAAACTTAAAGTCAAATGAGATTTCATTAGTCCTTGATCAAAACCGTAGTCAAGCTTAATTTCAAGTGATCAAAAGAAAATCCTCACAGGATGATACCAGAAGTAGTAACAAAATTTGGACACAAAATTCAACAGATAAAATTCGTTGTCAAAATGGTCTGTATCCTGAAAAGTTTATTCCTTTTAAATGATGAACACCATATGATACTCACTGCATTGTCATGAGATCACCATTTTTCAAATTTCTTGAAAGAATCTTTTATATTTGGAGACTAGTGAATGCAATATGTAACTGTAGTGTGTTCCTCTACTAATCCACTTTTATCATCCTCTCCCCGTCAAAAAAAAAAAATACAGGTTGATAGTGTTAACAAACCTGGAATTCTTCTGGAAGTGGTGCAAATCTTGACCGACCTTGACTTCATAATTACAAAAGCTTACATATCTTCTGACGGCGGTTGGTTTATGGATGGTATGTTGTTACTAAATTGATCTTACATATTTCATGCTAACATGTGTCCAAGCCCTTTCTACCTAAATCAAATGTTTAGCAGCTAACTTGTTCGCCTAATGAAATGCAGTATTTCATGTCACGGATCAGCAAGGAAGAAAGATAACAGATAGCAAAACCATCGACTTCATTGAAAAGGTAACTATCAACCCTTTTTCTTGAACTCACTAATCTGATATAATTTTTATATCTAATATACCACGTAAACATGAAAGCCTTAAATTATTGGTGAAAAGTGAAGTAGCACAACACTCTCGGACATATACAAATAGACTAAAGAAGGGAGAAAGTTTTGAAGAGTAAACTTTGTCTCGAAAAACAGCATGATTGAGAAAGTTCATTTTTTTGGTTCCTTAAAAAACCATGACTGTAGTGTAAATCAGATATGTCAAGAGATATATAAATATTGAAGAAAGTAAGAAGCCAGTGATCAGATTCCCTTACTAGGAACCAGCAATCGGCTCAGTCTATCATTTCCATAACTGCATACAGTATAAAACCTATATAATAATGCATATCAAATACTAAGAGCTACTTGATAACAGTTTTTCTTACAATAGGCTCTAGGACCAAAGAGCCAGAGCACAGAAGGGGTGAAATTTTGGCCAAGCAAAAGGGTTGGAGTGCATTCTGTGGGTGATCATACAGCCATTGAACTAATTGGCAGAGACCGTCCTGGTCTCTTGTCTGAGATTTCAGCTGTTCTTGCCAACCTCCATTTTAATGTTTTTGCAGCAGAAGTGTGGACTCATAACAGGCGAATTGCTTGCGTTCTTTATGTCAATGATGCTACAAACCGAGCTGTGGACGAGCCAAACAGATTATCTCTAATGGAGGAGCAGCTGAACAACATCTTACGAGGATGTGATGGTGAGAAAGTTGCTAGGACTAGTTTCTCCATGGGTTTCACCCACATGGATCGGCGGCTTCACCAAATGTTGTTTGCTGATCGGGATTATGAAAGTTATAGAGTAGCACCAGACGTTAATTGTCCTCTCTCTTTCAGGCCTAAAATCACAATAGAACGTTGTGAGGAGAAAGGGTACTCAGTGGTCACAGTCAAGTGCAAGGATCGGGCAAAACTCATGTTTGACATTGTTTGCACTCTTACTGATATGCAATATGTTGTTTTCCATGCCACAGTTTCATCAGATGGCCCTTACGCATCCCAGGTATATTACATTGCTATTCTGTTCTGCATGTTTATACACTACAAGTGGTGAGACTCAAGTCAGAAGTGTTAACTAAAAGGGTTGGTTGATGTTGTACTTTTAGGAGTATTTTATTCGACATATGGATGGATGCACACTTGACACTGAAGGAGAGAAAGAAAGGGTCATCCAATGCATTGAAGCTGGTATTCGAAGAAGAGTAAGCGAGGTAATTAACATTCACATTTGAATTTGTTTCTATATGCTAGTTGAACTATTGCAAAAACAAAAACAAAAAGATGGATGAACTTCTAATTCTCAAATCTCCTCTCCCAGTAAGTCTCCCATGCTCTAAGAAGGATATTGGTTTTGTTTGGAAGTTTTATTGTAATCTTTATTTTAACTAAATACATTAGTCAGTAAGATACATGAATTTTAAGAGAGGCTTTACTATTTCTACTTAGTATGTAGTGTTTGTGATTGTACAGTAGAATGTTTTCTGAATTTAACATAATTAATACATTTTGCATCTGCAGCTATCTACTTGTATTGCTGCACTGGTACGGCAAATACATGAGCTAAGCATCATATGTCCACTAGTGACAGTGATGGGATCTTTTGCCTTCAATAGAGCTTAAGAATCTATATGCTCCATGTAATATCATCCACTTCCCTACATCTTAAAAACATAAAAAAAAATCACATAAAGGAAGAGTAATTATTTTCTTATATACTTTATTTTCAATCATATTCAAATTAGGCCTATGACAAACAGAATAACAGTTGTGCTGGGCATGCAGATTATCACGAGTTTATGTTGTTGACCAATTAGAAATTAACGTAAAAAGTTAGCATTTTGGTGATAATGTTAAGTAGTTTTTAGGGAACAGGGAATATATCTGAAGTCTTAGTCTTGATTGTGAACAACAGGGTGTGAGCCTTGAGCTGTGTGCAAAGGATAGAGTTGGGTTGCTGTCTGAAGTAACAAGGATTCTACGAGAGAATGGGTTGACAGTGTGTAGGGCAGGTGTCTCAACGAGAGGGGAGCAAGCATTGAATGTGTTCTACGTAAGGGATGCATCAGGGAACCCAGTGGACATGAAAACTATGGAAGCACTTGGCAAAGAAATAGGTAAGACAATGATGGTTGATGTGAAGAGAGTGCCAACCAATGCTACAGTACCAGAGACTCGAGGATGGGCTAAAACCAGTTTCTTCTTTGGTAACTTGTTGGAAAGGTTCTTGACCTGATAAACAATCTTGCATTTATTCTGAATGCTTTGTGAAAGACACATCACCATGTACAGAAGAATAAAGTTGTTTGTGTCTCAAACGTTAGCTGTGTTTGGACATTGACCTATTGTTGGTATCAGAATTCAGAACAATGCATTCTGTTTGTTATTCCACCTAACACACTTTCTGTATCTTTCGTGTATCATGTTTTGTTTTAAATTTTGAATTTATCTATACCATTGAGTTTTGTAGTTTACTTTCAAGATAAGTATTTCCAAAACTAAAATCAAAAATACTTAGAGAGATGTTTTATCATCGTGTCTGATAGAAGAAACTAAATTCTGCTTTGTGCCTTACACTACACTTCATTAATTGTATGAAGAATATATATATATATACACTACTTTTTTGTTTGAGAATAAAAATCAATTATGAACATTGATCAACGAAAGTTTTTAATGATATTTTATTTTACAGGTGATTATAAAAAAATGCTGTTTCGTACTTTTTAAGGTTTGCAAGTCAATGGAAATGTTTTTATATGAGCATTTAAAATAAATAAATGAAATTATTTCATCTATATTAATTATTCACAAAAATTATGAAATCTTGAATGAATCCCCGTGCAATGATTATTTTCCTGAATTTTGAAGTTGTAATATTGAGATAACAGTGTTTTTTCCACCTCTCAGAGCTATGAATCCCCATTTATTTTTTTTATATCATAGATATGATATAATTGATGGAATGCACTGAGACGAAAACCTGTGCAAGATTCAGTAGTGGTACACATTCCTCACTACAAAGGAATTCACCGTTTTCCTTTGCAAAACATGTCTGGATAAATGAAGAAAAAGATATGCTTTAAAATGCATGGATTAAAGGTACGCACTTAGGACAAATTGCCGAAAGCTGCAACAACTCAATAATAGTAATAATTAATAATAATAAAAAAAAACAATAAGACCTTCCATTCCCACTTGTGCATTCTCCAACCCTTTCCAATTCATTTAAATATTCGTTTCGTTGCGTGTTATTTCATTATTTGGGTTTTTTTATTCAGTTGTTATTTTTTCTTGAGTTTAGGTGTGTTTAATGTAACAGAAACCTTATTAAAAAATAACTAAACAAAACAATTTCATCTTGTTCTGTAGTTTGAAACGAATGCATTTAATTACAACTTACAAGTTTCACTTTAGGATTTATTGTATTTTTAGTTATTTAGGTACTGTAATCAAGTTTCTTTTTTGTCAACAAATATTAATTATTAATTGTTAATTTTTTTTAATGAAGATATTATAAATGAAGTGATTTTAGATCATCATATTATAATCGTATAAATGAGATTGTTTAATTATTTAAAACATTTGAGTTTTGTATTTTATAATTTAATCAATCATTTTGTATATTTTGTATATAATATATTGTATTTTTTATCTTATATTGATAATTAAATATTGAAAAATATGGATGATAATGCAAGTTAACTTACTCTATTTTGGTCGGTATTTAGTCCGTAAAAAGTAAGTCGAGATGACTTATCCTGTATAAAGAATAAAGACTAATTTCTTTTATTAGCCTCACATAATATTCAGCTCCTGGGTTGTAGGTCAGTCTGCATAAAAAATTATTCTTTTGTAATTCTTCAATTATAGTATATCAAATACAAAATTTTAATAATCTTATTTTTACGTAGTTAAATTAGTAGAAATAAAAATCCTATAAACCTATCTCTTAATGGTTTGGAATGGAAAATGAAGCGAATAAGAGAATGGTTTGATCAGGAAAAACCTTAATTTGGTACATTCATGGAAGAACTTACATGTACATCACTATCTAATGTTAGGGAAGATACAATGATATGGAAAGATGAAGAAGGGGACAACTAAACTGTCAAATCAGCCTATAATAAGTTGCTCAAAATGATTCATAGGGAACACAATGAAGTCTTCAAAAAAATTTGGAAGATCAAAGCTCTTCCCTCAATGCAACACTTTGCATGGAAAGTTCTCCTCGTCAGAGTGGCAACTAAGGATAATTTGACTATGAGAGGTATTTTGATAGGATCTACCTTATGTGTTATGTGTAGTAATGATGAGGAAAGTGTCTCCCATTTGTTATTTACATGCAATGTTGCTCAGAGTGTATGGAAACAATGCCTTAGATGGGTAGGAATTACTAGTGTTAATCATAATATCCCACAACATAACTTTAGTTAGTTTGACCTTATGAAATTGAATAGTAAAGAAAACAATATTTGGGGCTATATGTGGATGGCAATTTTATGGGCTCTATTGGACCAGATGAACAAAATTATTTTTAGGAGTGAATTGGTAGACGCTTTAGAGGTCTTTACTCTAGCACAACTTAAAACTTGGGGTGGATAACTAGTAAATACTCAAAAGACAACTTTACATATTCTGAATGGTGTCTAAGCCCTAACACTCTTCTAAGATCCTCCAAATGACGCATTAACAATTGGGTAAGTGGGTAGTTCTTGGATGTACATATGATATATAAAATCCATTGGAGTAGAATAAAGATATAAGACAACTTGTCGTCAATTGCGGACCTAGCATGTGACCGAGGGGAGCCACGGCTCCCCCAAACTTTTTAATTTTTAATTTTATATATATTTATATATTTTTTAAATTTATGTTTATATATTATTTTTATTTTATATATTATTTATATATTTTTAAAAAATAAAATAAAAACTAATTTGATGGATCTTGATTAATAAAGGATTAAGGTTTTGTATCTGACAATAAAGTTTTTTTCACAACAAACCGTTAATAAAATGTAAATATGAAAAGAAAGATAGATTGAGAAACGAAGATGAGAGAACAGAGAGATCAAAGAACTCATATTCACAAGATCTCGTGAATCAGTATCTTAGTATCCTAGTATGATTTATGTAGGTTAGATTTATGATTTTTCTATTACGATATTTCTTCTAAATTAAGTTTTTCCTAAATTAGTATGAAAACTAACTTGATTTTAGAGATTATTTGGTGAAATTGACATGAACCCTAATTATATTTTTCTCAAATTAGTATAACCATACATTATAAAATGTTGTGATTTTATGTTTTTTAATGCATACAATGAATTAGTTGAATAATTTTGAATTGGATTAGAAATTAGAATACTCATTTTGCGTGAATTCAATTAATTAGAAAGATAAAAAATTGAGAAGTGTGAATTGTAATATGAAAATGGTTTAAGTAAAAGAAATAATTTTTTTAATTAATAAATTATATATAAAAAATTTAAATTGACACCCCTAAATTTTTTGTCCAAGTTTCGCCACTGCTTGTCGTCATCTGACTTGAGAACAAAATGAACCCCTTAGTATTTGTATGATGAACTAACAAATTGTTTCTACATATCACTCATGTGGGAAGCACAAGAACACATTGACCAGAAAGAAAGATCAACATCTAAAATAGAAAAAGTGTTGTTTTTAATCAAAATACTTTGTTAGCACAAGAATGACATGAATAGATTCTAATTGTTATAATATAAAGCACTTTGCGATATAAAAAGAATTTGATGTATAGGAGAACAATGTAAATTTTTATATATGGGTTAAGAGACCCCAAGTTGTCCTATTATTTTTATAAAAAAAAAAAAATCTTCAATCATGTTCTCCCATGCTTTTTTTACGAATTTGTGAACATGTTTGCATAGCACACCTACGTTATCATCTCTTTGAAAAGCAATAAAAAACTATAAGACCACATATGCAATTTTTCATTCTTACTTTGATTAAGGTGTTATTATTCTCATCACTACTTTCATGACTTCTTTTATTATTTTTATTATAGATATTCTATTTATTATTATTATATTAGAGTTATTACAAAAACTATGGTGAAACAAAATATTTATTACGTTATATTTATTATTATTATTATTATTATTTTTAATGTTAATATTTTGGTAATAAATGTTATTATTATTTTTATTACTATTATCATAATAATAATATTTATTATTAAGATTTAATTAAATTTTAAATTTTGTATAAATTTATTATTTTTAGTTATGTTTTTATTAAATACTTTTTGTTTAATAAATAATTATATTTTTTAATTGAATCTTCATTGTTTAGTTTTTCGTAATTGTGTGACGTGACATCGTTATTTGGTTGTCTCTACAAATAAAAAGAATGTGAGATTTTGTGATTAAAATTAAACAACAATGCGATTAATGTAAAATGACATATAATTTTTATTACTTTTATTGAGAGAGTTTTGAATAATAAATGACTTTAGTTGCCATTTACATCAGTAGTAATAATCATAATATTTTCTTAATTAGCACAGAGGATGACATGAAAGTTATTGAGAGTACAATGATCTCATGATCGATATGTACTTAATTAAAATAATATAAATCACTCATTATTTTACATTAAAAATATTATCCATACGTAACAAAATAAGTAAATATAAGTACGAGATCCACTCACACATTTAACCAAATAATTAAAATGCACAAACACAATTCAAAAATATAAAAATTTTAAATACAAATTTGATAAAAAAATTAATAAAAATTTAATTATAAATTCTCAATTTTAGATACTTAAAATTTAATTACACTTTAGTATTATTTTTGTCAATTTTACTATTAAAACAGTCATTTTATTATTATAGTTGCTATTATCACCTTTATCATAATTTTTATTATATGTTTTGTTATAAACATTTTCATCATTATGTTACCGTTCCTGATTACCCAATTTAATATCATATTATAATTATGGTTAATACTAAACATTGAATATATTGTATCATGGTTATGCATTATACTTTTTTTCATCTTATCATATTTAAAAATAAAACGACTTTAGAAATTATATAACTAATATATATATATATATATATATATATATGTACGAAAAAAATATAATGTGTAATTTAATATTTATTTTGTGATACATAAGTTTTTATTATTTTTTTAGTATATTTTGCTATATGTTTCTTTCTTAATCCAAACAATTCAGCTAAAAACTAAAAAAAAAAGTTAGGAAACTTTGATACATATACAAGATATGATTGAAGCAAAAGGAGACCAAAAAGATATTTGTGATTGATTCATTCATGAATGGAAAGATGACATGGTATTTGTTTATTGACATGACATGATTGAAGGCAACCAGAAATACAGCTTGTGATTACTTCCTTCCTCCAGATTATTTTGACTAACTATTGTTTGGTACACGCTTCATATTTCATTTAGTATTCCCTCTTTTTTCATCCATAAACAGAACCACCAAATTCGTTTTGCATATTGTCATTTATAATGAATGGTGAAACATTTCTTATACCAAAAATATTAAAATACTCATTTTAACAACTTTCATAAAGTTCAATAAAAAAAAAAAAAAAAACTTCGATATGACAGAAGAAGATATATTTTATGCGTTCTTTGAAAATTAGTAATATAAAAGAGGTTGTTAAAGAGTAATAGGACGGCTGAAAACCAAAATTGAAGTATTTTATTTAAAATTTATTTTAAGTTTTTTCTTTTGTAAAAAATAAGGTATTTTGAGTATAATTTGATGAAAAAAAGTGTATAGAATGTATATTTTAAGAAAATATATATTATTAATTTTAACATAATTATTTTTTACTAATAAATCTCTCAAATTTGTTTTTCAATAACTTGGATTATATGTATTTTTCTTTGTCAATAGTACAATCATCTTTTGTCTCTCAATCTTCTTCTCATTGTTCCAAGTTTAAAAGTTAGAATTATCATCATCAATAACTATTTCTCTTTTCTTTTTCTCTATCGTTATTTTTACTTATATCTATATTGTTATTATCTTGTTCATTCAAAAAATACCCACTTGTATTTTCTAATTCATCTTTCGTATCTATTTTTATAAATTTATTCATAGTTCCTTTTTGTGATACAATTAAAGCCTTAATTCTCTATTTTTTCTGAATTTTTGAATAATTTGATTCAATTTTTTTCTAGTTGACATATTTATATATTTTTATGTAAAATAAAATGATTATAATTATAAAATACTACTAAAGATAAGTATATAAAATGAGTAAGTTAAAACAATAAAACATGATTCTGATGTCAAGAAAGTAAACTCGATAATAGACTTGTAGGGTGTTAAGTCTCAAGTTTCTCTCTCATTCTTAAGTCTCAACTTTTTCACAAACCTACAGAGCTTATTTTAAGATTAATTATTAATAAAAATGATTAAAAAAATTATTGTTTTTTTAATTTGACAAAAAACCCAACTTCGAATTATGCTCAAATTAATCTATTATCCACAAAAAAGACTAAACTTTAATCTAATTAATAGTTTTGTAGAAAAATTTTAATTTTTCATTAAGATATATGTAAACAATCTCTCAAAACTCGTAAATCTAAGAATACCGAAAATCAAAATTGGGCAAAAGAAACACATTTTTAATTTTAATACAATTCCAACAAATAGAATAAAAACAACATCAAAACACATAGAAAGAAAAAACATATTAACCAGCCATGAAGATGAAAAGATTGGTATACACGAACAACATGAGATTCAAGGAATGTAATATACCAAAACCATAAAAAAAAAGACTCTAAAATAGAAGAAGAACAAAGAGAGACGACATAAGTTACTAAAAGATAAAATGAGAAAATAGAATCAAGATTGATTATAAGAAACTAAACATAACTAATAATTCTCTTTTTCGTAAACAAAATTATAAGTTACAAAAAAAAATGTTTTAACTCATTAAATATTATTTTTAATAGCAATAAAAATCAACATACACTAATAATAATTAAATTAAATTTTATTCTCACACATAAACTTATAATTAATTTAATAGAGCTATATTAGTAATAAAATATTCTTTTTCAGGTCTTTTTTTCTCTTTTAATAGAAGTATATTAGTACTAAAAAAATTTTGGAGACCTTTTTTTCTTAAATATACTATTGTAATTAATTTAATAAAAAAATATTAGTAATAAAAAATATATTTTTGAGGTCTTCTCTATTTGAAAAACTAAAATGAATGTTTTACTTGCTTTACTCTTGAGCTAACCTTAAATGTAACACACATGTACAAAAGATAATTTATAGTGTTAAAACTTTATATATATATATATATATATATATATATATATATAACGAAGGAATTAAATACATTTTAGTATAACATGAGTGATTATATAAATAAATCAATATAGTAGACAGTTGGTGAAAAATCTTAAAATTTTAAAATTTTTCTTAATGAATTTGTTTTTAAGAAAGTAAGACCGAATATGATAAATAATATACACGTAAAAGAATATATATTAAATATTATTTTAAATTTTTTAGTTAAAAATGATGATAATCTTTTATATGAATTTAATACATGTCTTATTCATTTTTAAATATTCATAATAAATCTTTTTCAAAAAATTTAACAAATTCAACAAGTTACAATCATATCATATATAGAATTTGTCATATCTATATCAATTTAAATCATATTTCACTTAAATTAAAACTGTGTTATCCTTTATAAAACTAACTAAAATAATTTTTTTTTCATATCTTTCTTATTTTCATAAGTATAACAAGTAATAGTATGTAACTGAAATAATAGAGGTGAAAAAAATTATTTTAACATAGTGAAATGACAAAAAACCAAAGTAGAAGAAATCAACAAATTTTCCGACATTTAAATTTAAATTGCTTTTATATAGATTAGATAATCCTAAATTTTATTAGAATACTATTATTATGAATATGAGTCAATTATTATGAATATGAGTCAGGATTCAGCCTCCCTCTTTGTGGTCGTGGTGATGGTTTAAGTTTAAAATTCACACCATGACTTTATGTTTGGATGAATCATTTCAACAATGTTGAGAAATTGAAAATTATTGTATTTGAATTACTTGCAATTGAATTTTCCTTCATTTTCTAAATAACTTATTTGGATAAAGAAATTAAAATATCTTACATTTAAATTTCATGTTTGAATAAAACAATTGAATTTCTTGTGATGTGACACTTACACGATTACTTTCCATAAATGTTACTATATAATATTTTGTTACAAGAGACCCTAATGCCACATAATACAGTTAATCTCCATAAATTTTATAATTTAATTAAATTTAAAAACTATTTTCGTTAAATATAGTAAATATTTGAAAAAGATATTGTCATCACCATCTTTTCTAACAAATATTATGTGGTAACATTTATGAAAAGTAACATTGCAATATAACTACTATGTCACAAAGTTAACTATCATACTTAAATGTAGAGGCTCAATTGAAAAGGTTTAAACTTTTAAGAAGAGATCACAAAAATTTATTAGGACTCAATTGAAAGTTTTCAAATTTATCCAACTTAAAATATAATTAAGTCTTTATTTTAATGTATACAATTTTTAAATTAAATTTTAAAAATATTAGTCAACTTAAATTTTTTTAAATAATTTATATTGTTAAAGGTCTAGAGAGTCTAGAGTGTAAGGTTGTGAGCAAAAAGAATTTTAAATTCCACTTATTTTGAATATATTTGAATTTATACTGATTTAACTAATTGAAATACTTTTAAAAAATAATTACGTTTTAAATATTTTTTAATTTCTCTGTTGAAACAATACATTTCATTATAAAAAATTATATAAATTCTTAAAAAAATAAATTATTTCATTGAAATATTATATCCAAACATATCATATGTCTTTTTGCATCATTACCACACTTGATGTCTTTCGATACTCAACTTATTAAGCACATAAAGAATTAAAAGAATAAAAATTATTTTAATTTAACTTTAAATTAAAAAATAAGACCGAATTATTTGAATAACAACTAAAATAATTTTAGATCCCCGATAGATGAATGGCCACAATTTTAGATAGACGTTGGACGTCTCCAAAACACATACATTTCTACAATGACAACTTGATTGACCTCCACAATGCAAAAGCACAAAGCGATTTTGGGATAAACATAAAACAAAATTACATCAAATCATTTCGTGTAAAGGTTACCCAGACGCAATCCCAACTCACCCAAACCAAACTCTCCAACCCCATTTCAAATTCCTACGCCTACACGTATGAATAAGCTATCATATTCTTTTTTTTTTTTTTAATTTCTCTTTAAGATTATTTTCCACGTCTCTTAGTTATAATAATTCAATAAATTCTGTATATTTCATAAGATTCTTTACAATATGGTGTCCCCAAGTGTATTCTATTAAATATTCAATATAAGCACACAATAAAATAATATTTTCCCTTAAAGTTCAAACACTCATTTCATGCGCCATCGAGCTTGAAATTATATGATCTTATATCTAGTTGCTTCCAAGGAATGTTTTATTTCTGGTGATTGTCAAAGGAGGAAGAAGAATCTAGAGTGAGACATGCATCAAAATGTCAAAGTGTTTATGTATTTTTTTTTTCTTAGTTAGGATTATCTTTAAATTTATTATATTTATCACGTACAACAAAATATGAGCATACACAACCCTTTTCTACACTTCTTTACAGAACATTAAAACAATATCGGGTCGACAAAAGAACATGGAAATACGCAATTATGCGTCGATGTTATAGGAAAAAAAAATACAATAATAAGTTTGTAACGTTACCATAATAAGCTTATGATTTCAATTTGGAACTTCCAAAATAATGTATTAAAGAGGGGCCTAATCTAAATCCATCACACTGTTAAATACTAATTTAAGAAAGCATGAAGAGTGAAGACATAATAACAACTCTAAATTCATTAACATGATTATAGTTTGGTTATATCTAATAATTAAAGTGTAATTGCAATTTGTAGCCCTCCGATGTGACCTGTGTCCTACATGGAAAACTTGCTTCCATTTTGATTGATGGACTCATACATGTTCATAAAATAACACTGCACAAGTTGTAAAATATTTGCAATCGTGAGGTGCGGTTTCGGAATCGTAACACAGGGAAAAAAGACACATAAATAAAATAAAACCAAATAATGTAATTGCGTTACAGCAAGAAAAAAAATTGCTTCTTTTTCCTTCTATTTTCATTCCTCATGTTTGCGGTTCAGATGCTCCACATTTTTTCTACTTTTCGGGGCGGTTTCGGTTTTTCACAAACACACTTCTACACGCGCCACTACTTTTCCGTTTCTCAACCATCACTGATGTTTATTGAGTATAATTAACACTAATGCACTTCTTTTGTTATACTTTCTAATTCTTCAAAATCAAAACTGATTTTAAAAAATTAAATAATATAAAGAGTGAAACTTACGTACCGAGTTTCTAGAGAATGTGCGTTACGAAATAGGATATTGTTATTCAAATACACTGTGTATGACAACTAATCTTCGTAAGATTATACGCTAGGAAATATAACACAATACGTTATGTGTTATAATTTACTTTAATAAATTTAGTTTTAATATTATTTATTTTAATAATTTCATTTAAATAAAAATATATATTATTCTTTTTATACTTGATGTTTAATAATTTGAATGAGAAAAATATTAAAAAAATAATATAAATTGCATATGCGTAGAAGAAGAAAAAAATCATATTGTAATATAGTATTATGTACTATTATCATAAGTAGAAGAATAGTTTATCTCTACTATTTTTTATTTTGTTGTATATGTATCAAAGGAATAGTTTTTAATTTCAAAATATAACTAAATATATATATATATATATATATATATATATGGAAATATCCTAATTGACTTTTATAGTAAAAGTCATTTAATATGTAATATAAATTTTTTATTTATCATAAAAAAATATAAGTTATTCATAAGAACATTATTATTTTCGCATAAAAAAGACACATGACGACTAATTTCTCCACCACTTCTTCGTTCGACTCTTATTTTTAATTTAAAATTAGTTTATAAAATTGTCCTTGCATTAATTTTCTAAAAATAAATTATAATTTATTTATATAATAACTTTATATAATAAATAATTTTTATTTTGTTTTTCTAAGAATGTCCGTGAAAAAATTATCCAGACAAACTCAATTTAACAAAGCTTTTCATGATTAAGTTTAGATTTCTCTTGCATTTAAATATGAAAAACATTTTTGTACTAAAAAAATGAAACTCGAGAGTTATAAAACATCTAAGATAAATTTACGTAATGTCATTTCTCATTTTATTTTCCATATAAGAAAGAACTTATAAGAGAAATTTCTTTCCTTTTTTCTTTATTTCTTTACTAGTTTCGGTGACTCTGGTGCTGACCTCCATTCTCATCAAAGGAGAGTACTTTACTTGGGACCCACTTAACCTGTCGCTGCCGCATTGATCATGCGTACACGTGGCAGCTATGCGTTGCTTGCCTCTTTCTCTCGTTTTTTCCTTTCTTCTCTTTATAGAGCTTCTCCTCCCATTCTCTATTCAGAGAAGCACACCAAAGCTTCTCTGCTCTTATAGGAACAAAAAAAAAAAAAAAATAATAAAAAAATATTTAATGTTTTA
>Ga0214543_1003525_pt1 | contig 30292 bp, 15 predicted proteins | sample CNSS2metaG_FD_160094 | JGI IMG/M metagenome (GOLD analysis project Ga0214543, IMG submission 160094) | Root nodule microbial communities from cowpea collected in UCLA plant growth center, Los Angeles, California, USA - CNSS2 | ecosystem: Host-associated > Plants > Roots > Nodule | place: USA... | reverse complement strand
CTTCTCATTATTTGTAAGATGTTTTGGTGTACAATAAGTACAACTCAAATGGCCTTTACCATCGTAATGGTAATAAATACTTTCATCTTTTTGTCAATATTTTCACATTTTCCTTTTCCTTTTTTTTCACATTATTATGCCACTTTTGATGACAAAATGTGTCTTTGAAATTTTCTTTATAACCATGTCCAAAATCAAGATCATGATCACGATCATGAAAATATAAATAAAATGTTGTTGCATTCACTTCTGGGAATGAAGCAGAACCAATTTGGACAGGTTTCATGATTTGCTTGAGGTCAAAAGCTCATTGCTTTGTTCGTTCAGCCATACAAAGGCATGAAATAAATTCATTCATAATATTGATTGCTGCATTCACTTCTGGGAATGGAGCATATTAGGCGGATCTCATGATTTTTCATCAAAAGCTTTATTGCTTTGTCCAGCCAGCCATACATAGGCATGAAATAAATTCACAATATTTGTGAAATCTCTTTTCACAATATATATTTTTGTCATGTTGCTTAGATGCTTTATTTCTATATTTAATTGTATCACAATATTCATTGCATCTAAATATATTTCAACATTTAAAATCCAATATAAGAAATTCTTCCTTGTAATATCAAGGGTCACATCCAAATTTTGCAGCATTTTGTGTGTTTAGAACTAGCACATAAAATAATTATATTAATAATAATAATCACCGTCAAAATAAAAATAATAAGACGAAGATAAAAATTGATAAAGTTAAATAATTCTTATCACAAGAGGAATAATATAAGGTAAAATTATAATTATAATTTGAGAAAGGATTAGAAAGAGTCTGGATTGAGACACGCATAACATTGTCGTTATAGAGAAAAAGCTTCCACTAGTCCTCAATTGGTTGGAGCATTGTGCTGATAACGTGTTATAAAATAAATCGAATAACATAGAGGATGACGACAGATAATAGAGAAGAGAAGAACAAGAGAGAATAGAGAATGAGAGAATAGAGAGCAACTCATCTATGTATTATTATTGATAGGAAGAGTCCTATTTATAGATACAATATGTAATCCAGAAAGGAAACAAATCAACTTAATTAATACAAATATTTACCATACAAGGTAATGAATCATATGAGTAAATGTATCAAATCAATGGACAATCATTAAATCATAACAGTTAAAAGTTTTTTTTTTTTCTGGTAAAACATGGATATGGAATGCACCTAAATGTTTTTTCTTTCATATATGGAAAGGAATGGAGAAAAGAAATATATAATACACGTTACATATAATACAAAAATTAGCCATATTGTAATTATTTTTCTATTTAGTGAAAACAAACAAAAACGTGAATGATTTAATAAAAGTCATATAATAATTTTTTTCGGAGTAAATTTTTTTTTTCTTCGAGAAATTTCAATTTTCACTTCTTCAATCCGATTTTGTGGGACACCTTTATATAATTATTATCTAATATTAGAAACGGTCTCCAATTTTTACAAAAAATAAATACATGAGTTTAAATTGTGTGTAATTTTTCAAACATTTTAAATAAAAATAAAATATTTTAATTATTTTAATTACTATGTCTTCAATATCTATCTTAATTAAAATTATCAGAACGATGTAAGTTGATTTGGTATTATCTTTTATAGATCCATAAAATACAGGTCAGATATGGACCGGTCCATCACATTTTAAATTATTTATTTTATTGTTTTTTAATTATTTTTCAAATTTTTAATTTTATTTATATGTATTGATTGATTAATTAAATAATGTTTTTATAAAATTATCAAAATAATTATTATATTTAAATATTAAATTATTTTATTATAATTAATAATTATATTTAATTTATAAAGTTAATTATTTAAGCTCGCAATATTATTATATTTATATTTTTTAAAAATTATATTTTAAAGTTATTTTCATTTTAATTGATAAAAGTAATCAATTAATTCGATCGAACTGATTCGTATTTTTACCCATGAAATAGATAAGCTAAACGAACCGGAAAAAAAAATTGAAATTTTCGATTTTACTGTGCCATCTTGAAAATTATTGCCAACCTAATTTTATCGTACATTTCCTTAATTAATTGTTATTACTTTTAAATTTAATGACATATATTTTAAATTTTAACTATTTAATCCAATTATTTATTATTGTTACTTAATTGATAACTATTGCAGTTGACTATTGACATGAAAAAGTTAAGGATCGGTGTATAACCTGTCATGGTGATGTGATATTTCAATGATAACATATATGATTTTAGCATTAACTATTAATGTGACATTAATGTGTTCACATTCGACTAGAGGTAGAATATATGTAAAATTTTAAAAATACAAAATGAGAAAAGGTACGAATTTTTTAAAAGAAAAAAAAAAAATCACACTACTGTTCAAATAACTCTTGTCTAACACTTATTTTTTCTCGATAAAATATTATATTATAATAAAAGATTAATTTATTTGAGTGTTATATCGGTGTCAAAGATACAAAATAAATAAATACTGATAAAAAAAGTTCAAACTAAGAAAACAACTTCCATATATATTTTTCACTATACAACTTCCAAATCACAAAATAAATCATCCGACTTAGTAGGCTACTCAGTAAAAAATGTTATACATATTATTACTGTATTTATTATTATGTATTTCAACTCTTAAAAATACTGACCAAATTAATTATAGTTTTAATAGTTTTTTATCTTTTTTTTTAGAATTTTTTTATATATTTTGATTATCTATTATAATGTAATTTTTTATCACATATTTTATATAATCTCTTAATTTAAATTAATGTTTATATTATTTAAAAAGTAAGGACTTAACAATTTAAATAACCCGTAACATTGGTATCACATTGTTTATTAAAAATGTCAACTTAGTGAATGAAAATATATTAACTATTCTTAACAAAAAGAGCTAAATTAAAATAAAATTAAATTAAAACACATTCAATAATTCTAATGAAAATTAAAAATGCTATTAAACCTTAATTATGATATAATTATTTAAAGAATAACGTAACAATCATACCTGTTTGGAAGTTCATTCCATAGCCACGAGTTTAACCGTGACAAGTCACACACCTGACAATACAATAGTTTATAAATTATACAAACTTCTTAGGTTAAAATAAAATTAGTCAGCGAATAAAATTATCGTATTAACTTTTAACATGTTTTTCATATAATAATCATATTTTGGAAACCAAATGAATATGTTCTTGGAGAGTCAACTATATTCTGCAAAAATTCTTATATAAACACTTTTAGTTTTAGATATTACTTACTAATCTTGAGTTATCATAAATAATTGTGGATCTTCTAGTTTAACTCTTACATGTGACGTGACTAATAATTCAATTGGTATGAATTTGAGTAAGTGTAAGTTAGATACATGTTGACCTCATAGACCGAGATCAGGTTCTATGTTGTCATAGCCAAAATATATTTGGACGTACACACTGATATTTATATTAATTTAATTTAATTTAATATACATACTTTTAATTTATTTCACATTGTAATTATTTAACACGACGATAGTACATTGAAATAATAATATAAATCATTTCTTATCCATTAATTAAATAAATCAAATGTTTAAATAGTTTATAATCGTTAAACAAGAGAGGTGTTTCAATATTGTCCTTGTGATATTTTTATCATTTACTTTTTTATTAAATACTAGTGAAAACGTTACAATTTTTATGAGAGTAAAAAATAATAAAATTATTATTATTATCATTATTTGGTTGTAATTATAAAATTAAAATAATGTTGTAACTTTATTACAAATAATTTATATTTATTTTGTTGGATGATTTTATAATAAAAATAATAATTAAGTTTAGAAACGGTCAAATAAAAAAAACTAATTAAATTTAAAGAAACAATTATTAATAAAATAATATATTAATTTTAAAAAATAGTTATTAAAAGAATAAAATTAAAAATGACTGTGGAAAAAAAATGGTTCTGTTTGTATACAGGTATAAACTCTAACATTTACCACTTTATCATCTTAATTTCATTTTTTCAACATTTTATGTCTGGTAACATGTCAATTCTACCTGTTTGCCAACCACTGTTAGAATATTTTGTCATCAATTATTATGTCAAGTGACAAGTCTATTAACAATAATTAACTGTCAACTGTTAATAATAAAGTATATTATAGTAATAAAATACGTGAGAAAATAACTTAAGTAATCAATTTCACAAAATAATGTACTTAAATCGCAAAATATGTACCAAGAAAAAAATGCACACTTATATGCATAAAGTTTTGAATGCAAAATGTATGAAAAAAAAAAACTTTAAAAACGACCAGAAAACCCTAAAAAAAGTTAGTTGAAATTTTCTATCCGAAATAAAAAGGTGGTGAGATAAAGTTAATTTTGAAGCAAAGAATAAGATTGAAATGAATGTTGGTGTGGTTTTGAAAATTGGAATAATGTGTTATGTTTTGTATGGACAGAAATGAAAATAATTAATAGTGTACTATAACACATCTTACTCTCCAACTACTTAGATATAATTACCACCTAAATCTCACATAGGATTAGTTGTCATAATATCTAATGTCTAATGTCTACCATTGTTTATTAGCCAAGCTATGTTTTTTATTTATTATGGCCACATTCGGTATTTAAATTTTGATTGAATTAGCTTCACACACAATCCAATGCATTACAATTCCGAATAAAAGTGGGTTTAATTGTTCTTTGAAAACAACATTTTGAGTTCGTATTTATGAATGCAAAAATATGATTTTAAATTGAGTAATCAATTAATAGAAAATGTTTTTTATTGTATAATTCTGAATGAAAATTTGAATTAAACGGTAAGAAAGTTAAAATGTGATTTTTAGATTATAAGAGACACTCTAGATTACATAACGCGAAACTTTTATTATAAACTAGTGTACACACATATACGTTGTTATGTCTTTGTGTATGCATTTTTTAAATATACATGATATTATATTAATAGGTGATGATAATATAATATCATTAATTTAATATATAAAATAAAATTATATTTATTAAAAATAAAGTGAAATATATAAGGAAAGATAAGAGAATAATTGTTGATAAGTAGAGAAAAAGAAAAGAGTAGAGATAGATGATTTTATAAAAAAATTTGTAAAAAAATATCTTTATATATTATTATAGATAATACTTGTTGATGTGAAAAATAACTTTCAAATTATACCGTCCAAATTCAAACAAATTTTCTAGATTGCATAATTCAAAAGTAATTTTTAAGGACAAAGTGGTAATTTTAATGTTTAAGGAGGTGCAGATGGAAAACATGGGAGCGACAAAAATCCAGAAAAAGAATAACGAAGTTACCAAAAAAAATATATTGTACTTATGGGCCCAAATGCGGTCGCTTTTCAACCTATGGATCAATAAATGCGCATTCTACTGTTCGAAAAAAAAAATAACACTGTATTCTGTTGCAGTAAATAAAATAATTTATTACTGAAAAATACTGTATTTAAGCCCAATTATAATAAAGTAAGTGGTGGATTAATTATATATAAATAAAAGGAAAAAAAAAACTTTTAAAACGCAAGTTGCAGAATTTGTTTACTGGAAAGAAAAAGAAACATAAGGTTAAGTTTTGGGGCGAATTAAATTGTGTGATGCATATAGTGCGCATGAGTGGTGAGAAAAGAAAGTTAATTGGATTTTGATTAGTATTATTAAATTGAGATTATGGTGAAGTTAATGCATGTGAGCATTGTTTAGTTGGAAGAAGAAGTTGACAACGATAGATACAAGTTTGTTCAATTATATGCGGACACACCCAAATTTTACTATGCACCAAAAACCGGAGTGCTGTTTTCCACTATATTTTGTATTCATTACCTAAATTAACCTCCCCTTGCAACTAAACAAACTTCTTTGTTTTTTAATCGAATTCGATTTTAAATATATTTTTGTTATAATGCAAAAAAAAAAAATTATTATCAATGTAAGCAATCATTCCTTTATAATCTTATAAAGAAAATCTCTGTCCTTATTATTTTCAATTTTCTTTTTTATTGTAAGATTTAGTTTTCTATTTAATTAAAATTATTTAGTTAAATTGAATATGTAAATTAATATAGATTCAATTTTATTTTAATTTTATAATTTAAGTGATCATTTCAGCCCGATCAGAATTTCAATCAAAATATATTTTACTATTTCCTTACATATCAAATTCCATTCCTCTTGTTTCGTAAGAATTTTGTGATTATATGTGAGATTAGATGTAAATAGATAAAATAAAAAATTATTGATTAAAACTTTTTCTAAATTTTGCAAGTTTTTTAACAATTATTTTTAAAACATAGAAATCAAGATAAAACTGACTATTCTGAATTTGAATTGATGGCATATAATTGTTGTTGCAGACTCAAATTGTGGTATAATGTACATTTATTGAAATAAATAAAATAGGAAAATATGGATTTGAAAAAGTGTTTTTAATATTTATAATAATTTATTATTTTTGCATATTTTACTTATATTATCGTTTCATCAACATTTTAACAAACACTACTTAACTTTAGTGTAGAGACTCTAGAGAGTTATTATTTAAAAGTTTGAACTGAAACATTTTTTTATTAAAGATTTAAAACTAGGTAAGAAAATCACCACAACAATTATTTTTCTCCTTGAGCTCACGTCACTAAAACGACAACATTGAATAAAAGTTGGTATTTTTTAAGTGAGTCTTTAACATTCATGCTAAGTCACATATCGTGTTTTTATGATATGTTTTAATGAAAATGCATAAAAATATTGCTGGGAAATGATATATGAATTTATTTTGAGTGTAAAATTTAAGAGGAAATTGTAGTAATTTAGAAAGAAGGGCCCGAGCTATGTGTATATTTTTTATTTTGTGACTAAGGTGTTACCTGCAAATGCTTCCAAACTTTATTTCCGGAATTTGTGGATTCTGCTTCCTCAATTTGGCAATACTTTGGTCCCATTTCATCATTTCCCTGTTTCTATAACATTCTGCTTGTGTCAACTCAGTTAAAATTATGTTATTCAATCACTTTAATAATAAAAAATAGTAACATATTTTTTAGGTTTATAGAAGAAGTTTTATTGGAGAAAACAAACACCAATGAAACATGAGTCCAACCACATAAGATATTGACATCATTCTCAATCTAAAAGTTTAAGACAATGTGTTTATGGATCTTTATCCTTATATAATATTTTGTTTTTTCATTTCTAACCAATGTAGGACTTAGATTCACGATTGTATTCCAAACACATATTTTAATTTTTTTTTACTATTATTTTTTTATACCATTAAAAAAAATTAATATAAAAAAAAAAAAAATAACAAGTGAAAGAGACTAATGGCGTCTCATGAACCATAAATATTTTAAGACAATCCGCTTATTAAGGATGTTGTCCAAAGCTATCACTTCAGGTGGAGCTGTTGTTAATAACAAACTATTTGAAAAATGCTAACCATTCCTTAATCATGTTTAACTTATTAAATCAACCCATGATTAACCTTTTTAGACTCAATCCTTAATTAAATCTTATCTAATGCATGTTCCTGACGTTGACATAATTCTCACATATAGAATAAATCTATCATGTATGGACAGTTTAAGCTAAAAAAAATCATATACAAATAATTATTAGAGTGTGAATTTATATTTAATTAAGATGAAATTAACACTACCTAAGACCTGTGATAATATGAGAATATCTGTTTTAAGTTATTAAACTACGTAGGAAAAGGATTGTGTCACGTGGAAGGTTGATTATCATGGGATTAAAAATTGGGTTAAATATGGTTTTGGTCCCTCAAGTTTCAGCGAAATTTGGAATTAGTCCCTCATCAAAACTTTTGACCAATTTAGTCTTTTATCTTTCAAAATACGTGAATTTAGTCCTTTTAACCAAATTTTGTTAAGTTTATCTGACGTTTCGAGCGCATTTCATGATAGTATTTAAGTTAACATTGAAGCAAAAATGTGTCAAACAGTATAAATAATTTAAATACTATCATGAAATGCGCTTGAAATGTCAGATAAACTTAACAAAATTTGGTTAAAAAGACTAAATTCACGCATTTTGGAAGATGAAGGACTAAATTGGTCAAAAGTTTTGATGAGGGACTAAACCCAACTTTCGCTCAAACTTGAGGGACCAAAAACATATTTAACCCTTAAAAATTGGTGTGTTTAAGCTTAGCCAATATATGCATGAATGATTTTTGAGTGAATAAGACCAAACTGAAAAGGAAACAACGCTTAACGATACGACACGATCGCATGACGTGAGCAGCGAGTTTTCTACGCGCCACCGTGGCTCAATTTCATATTAATTACTTTATTTGTGAATAAATTCCTCATTTAATTAAATTTTAAAAGTAAAATTGTATATTTTAAATTGTTCGCATGTGATCGTTATTTTGTTTGTTTATTTTCATGTTTTAATTGATTTATTTATTTTTGTTTAATTAATTGTATTATGTATGCGTAACAGGGGCGTTAGGAGACGGACACATGGGAGATATAATTTAAACATGTGTTTGGAAATTAGTTTTTCAATCCATTTTTTTTTTGGAGTTTTTTCTAAGTTTGTACGAAGGCTTATAAAAAGTTTTAGTTGAATTTGGTCGGAATGGTTTTCAAACAAAGGTGCAATCATATGGTTAAAGTTGATTAATTTTCTTTGCCTTCTAAATAACATAGGCTAATATTATACAATCCAAATGTTAAACTAGTATTATCTTCCTTTTATGGACAATGACATATAATGTTTGGTTTATTTAATCAATCTACCCTTGCTTTCCCTAACCTATTACAAATAATCAAAGAAGCTTGGTTTACAAACTAAAGCAACCACCCGATCGTGGAATAGATAACACCACTTCACATTGCTTGACGGATATTTATATAAAATCTGGAAAATTTTATTTGTGGTTATTTATGAAATTTTCGTTTATAAAACGTTTGAGTGTTCTTTTTATGGTTATTTTAAATTAAAATTGAGGTTTTATCTAAATATTTACTCTAAAATAATTATGCTAAGACTTAAACTATGGTTAACAAAACCCAGAAAAGTTACATATAAAATTATGATTAGGCTAAAATTTATTGAATTAAATTTATATTTTATATATTATATTTTTTTTTAATAAAAGAAAAAGTGTGTTAAAAGCGGAGTAGAAACTGTTGCTGACAATTGTCATTAACTTCAAAGTACGTGAGTTGATTCGGTAAACCCACTGACGCGTGGTTCCACGCGCCGCACCAGCACCACCGTGGCACTTGGGAAAAGGCGGGGAACAGCAATGGTTTCTTGTGGATTTAAAAACCAAAGTGTCCCCATACACACCCATTTTCTCTCTCTACGGTTTAATCCATTTTTTTGGGGAGAGAGAAAGAAAAAGAACAAGAACAACGACATCATAAGATAAGGCATACCATATGCTTGTTTAATTAACACCTGAGGCTTTGCTTTTTGCTGAGGAAAGAAAACTGTGGACTTTCGAAGGTTACAACATAACATTGTTTGTCACAAAAAAACAGGAAAGAAACACAACAGCAGTTAAGAAAGCCAAACATTTCTCCATCATTAGGACCCCCCTAATGCACGTACCTACCTGGGTTGGTATTCTTTTTCATCAGTTTTTTTATTAAAGGTTGTTGCTTTGTACTTCACATATTTATAAACACACGCTTTCCTCTCTATTTGCTGATTGCTTCTTTCTGCTCTCCTGGAACCTGCTGCGTTTCTTGTGATACATTTGAATACATAGTGGAAACGATTCTTCTCAGAGACTGGTTTGCAGGGAAAAAGCCTTTTGAACGTTGCAATTCTCCATTTGGCTGTTGAGGTGGGATGCAAAGGATGCTAATGATCTTTTAAGCTCGAAGTTTGTTGTTTTTTTATCCTTTCATTTCATTTTACTTCATCTTTCCTGGCACCTAGTTTATGTGTATCCCAATTCAATAATTGATAAGTACTTGCAGGAGATGGGATAAAAAGATAAAACGAATCAAACTTCTTTTACACTCTATAATCATCTTTGCATTTCAGTTTTTTCGAAGAAGTAAAATGACATAACTTTTATAAAGCTAAATGCAGAAGTTGATTTCAGCTTGTGGAGGAAATTCAATTTATTTTCTTCTTATTTTTGCCTATTATAAGAACTTACTGGGGAATTTATTCAAACAAGATTTTAGTTCCAAACTTTGACGGGACTGATCTTCTCCTAACTATTGGAGCAGGGTCCACTGCTTTGGCTTCTATCTGAGAGTGCTGTTCGCTGCCTCTTATAATGCAAAAGGCCAAAGAGTTAAACTTGGATTAGCACAATTTTCATGGTCTGCGAGATGGAGAATGATTGCATAGAGGACATGGACATTGAGGCCCTTCCTTCAATGTGGCCTGAAGATATTGGAACTGATGTTGGAAAGCAGTTTATAGAAAAGCCTGGAAGGGACCAAGACATGTTAGAGGAGGTTACTATCATGGAGGAGCCAACTATAGTTGATTTCAAGCGACTCATGGAGCTTACAAATTTTACAGAAAAAGGGTCTTCTCAGTTGGCGTACCTAATGAAACACTGGGAGTACAAACAGGCCAATGTTGTGCGTCTTCTCAGAGAAGAACTCGACAACCTTAGCAAGCAAAGGCAGGATGTTGAGCTCAGGAAATTAGAGATATTGGAAGAGCATCGATTTGAGGAAGAAAGATATGGGGGTGATAAACGCCCAGTTTCTATTTTGGATGACGTTTATGATGGTATATGGCATGATATACCTTGCAGGAAAAGTGATGCTGTGGTTCAAAACAAGAAGAACGAGATTGATGCTGAGTATGACACCGTCATGTACTGGAAACAGCGAGCCTTGCAATTAGAGAAGCAGCTGGAGGCAAGTATCCAAAGGGAACAGATTCTTGAAGAAAAGCTGCAAGAAAGTATAGCAAACATTGAAAGGCAATCCTCACCTGTGGAAGAACTGTCCCAGATCCTGAAAAGAGCAGACAATTTCTTGCATTTTATACTGCAAAATGCACCTGTTGTTATTGGCCACCAGGTAAATCAGTGTGTTGAGTTTTTTTTTTTCTTCATTTGGAATAACTTGTAGAATAATCATAGGATATTATGACTTGAAATTGATTATGAGATTTTGAGTACTCTTTAAGTACTAACAAGCCAGTAGGCACTGCTTGATGATGGCTCTTTTAATCTGCTTGATATTTTTGTTCCAGGACAAAGATTTGCGCTATTGCTTTATATACAATCATTTTCCAAGTTTACAAGAAGAGGTAATGATTCCTGTTGAAACTCTAGTCATGATCAATGTTGCTTGAGTTTGCTTTGTTCTAGTTGTTTTCTATGAAAAGCTGCTGAAAACTGAGAAGAAGCTTATTTTCCTCTCTTTTAGTTCTTTGCAAAGGACTTTTAGGTATGCTTAAATATCTTAGCTCTTTACATTACTCATCCTTTTCAGGACATCATAGGAAAAACGGATGTTGAAATATTCACGGGAGCTGGTGTTAAGGAATCTCAAGAGTTTAAGAGAGAAGTTTTGGAAAAAGGATTGCCTGCAAAAAGGGAAATCACTTTTGAGACAGAACTGTTTGGGTCAAAGACATTTTTGATATACGTAGAGCCCGTGTTTAGCAAAGCAGGGGAGACAATTGGAATAAATTACATGGGAATGGATATAACAGATCAGGTAGGTGTTGTCTTCTTCAGTTTTACTTACATTTTTTCTTTTTAACCAAGTCAAATGGTGTGTGATCCATATAGCGAAATCTCAATCAGTGGGATAAAACTTTGTTGTTATTGTCGTACTTGTATTCTTGTTCTTGTAAAGAGAGTATTATGTTTCTTAAAAAAATTCAGGTGAGAAAAAGGGAAAGGATGGCAAAGATTCGGGAAGAGATTGCTGTTCAGAAAGCCAAGGAAACAGAACTAAATAAAACCATTCACATTACAGGTTCAATCACTCAGTCAAATCTCATTTATCAAATTTTCTTCAATTTGTTCTTGCAGCAAGAAAGTTTATTATGTTCCCCTCCTCCTTTTAATAGAGGAAACAATGCGAGCAAAACAAATGCTGGCGACAATGTCTCACGAGATAAGATCTCCTTTGTCTGGGGTTGTTAGCATGGCTGAAGTTCTTTCTAACACAAAACTCGATTGGGAGCAAAGACAACTCTTGGATGTCATGCTATCTTCTGGAGATTTGGTTCTTCAACTTATAAATGACATCCTTGATCTTTCCAAGGTTGAGTCAGGTTATAAATCTATCCTTGTTCCATTTCTTACTAAAAGAAATCTGATTTATGTAAAATAGATTTTAATCATTCAGATAGCAACTTGGAATTTGCTTATGGTTAAGACAAGTAGTGCTTTGGAGTTTTTACTTTAGGCACTGATATTTTAAAATTTGATCATGCTTCAAAATCCCTGCTCTATGTAGGAGTCATGAAATTGGAAGCTACTAAATTCCGGCCAAGAGAGGTAGTCAAACATGTACTCCAGACTGCTGCAGTTTCGTTGCAAAAAGTACTAACCTTGGAAGGACATGTAACTGATGATGTACCTATTGAGGTGAGGAGTTAGTAATAGTTACAATACAACGTTAGCTCTCACATATTTTGCATTTCTATTGTCCTTAAATGCTTGATTTCTTCAATATAAATATTGTCGCATATTTAGCATATTTTTCCTATAAGGTCTGTTAGTGCTAACTGTTTGCAGTTCATATGGTTCACTAATAATTTCAGGTCGTTGGTGATGTTTTAAGGATGCGGCAAATTCTCACAAATTTAATCAGGTACTAAGCTTCATGCCATTAGTAGTCTTGTTTCAATTAGTTTGTCACGTAAATGATCCAATTTTTCATTTTCATTTGTTGTTTTGAGGGAGTGGTCGGTTGCTTTATATTCACTGTTGCTACTATTTTGCAGCAATGCCGTCAAGTTCACCCATGAAGGCAAAATTGGAATAAACCTTTACGTCGTGCCAGAACCTTCTTTTGCAAAGGCAGAATGCATGCAAAAGATGACTTCAGAGCATTCAACTATTTCAGTGAATGGTTTGAAAGAAGATAAATATCTATCAACGCCTCAAAGTGGCAGCAACAGAAAACCTCTTGGTGATGATTGTCCCAGCCAAAACCATGCATTCAATGATGAATGTAGATCACCGGTCAAAAGCGAATGCTCAATGAATGGAGACACTGAGGAGCAACCTTATTCAGCTGGAACAACAGTGTGGATACGTTGTGATGTATATGACACAGGCATTGGAATACCAGGTACGCAGTGAGCATTACCTTTTTATTCATCACAAGTCACAACCCTGATTTCTTTTCTTCTGTTTGTTTTAGAGTTTTACTTTGTATTCACTAGTTTGAATTTTCTTACAGAAAAAAAGTACTCATCAGATGAATATTTTTTCCATGTTGTAATGCGACAGAAGATGCTATTCCAACCTTGTTTAAAAGGTACATGCAAGTCAGTGCAGATCATTCTCGAAAGTACGGTGGCACCGGGCTAGGATTAGCAATATGCAAACAGCTGGTAAACTGAAAATGATGTTTCGTTTTCGTAACAAAAAAGGTGATATTTCATTTGTTTTCTCTCTTTACTCAATTGCTAAATGTTTCTTTGCACTTGTAATAGGTTGAGTTGATGGGGGGTCGTTTAACCGTGTCTAGCAAAGAACATTACGGTTCTACCTTCACTTTCATACTCCCATACAAGGTTTCAAATGCTTGTGATAATTCTGATGACCAGGATGAGCTGTCTGATGTAGAGAACAATGATGCTGCATCTGATGATACAATAGAAAGTTTCTTCCAATTCCAGCCACGCACTTTGGGCTCTCTGTTCTCTTCTAATGGATGTAGCAGGACACAGATGTTATTACCAAACAAAATTGGCTACACAAGCTCCCATAAACTTGGTGGATTTTCTGACAGTTTATATGCAATCCTCTCTAATGATATCATGTCAAAAGAGACATGCTCAGTTGACGATTCATCTTCAGTTGTTGATGGTCCAGAAATGTCTGAATCGGCCAGTTCATCTGGTCACAGCTCAGAAGCAAAGAACAGAAGTTTAGTTAGCAGAGATAAACTGCAGCAAGATAAGGCTCATACCTGGTCCTTGAATGGTTATGCAGATTCCTCTGAAGCAACTGTAGCAAGTGGAGAAACGGCTGCAGCAACAAAGTCATGTGAATCCCAACAAACATGTCAGGGTCAGGGAAAGACAAGCACAACTATCCAATCAAGTAACTGTACACCAGGAGTAACCAAATCCTCATCAAGGCCTAAGATCCTTCTTGTTGAAGATAACAAGATTAATATCATGGTGACACAGTCCATGATGAAGCAATTAGGCCATAGCATACATGTTGTGAATAATGGCGTGGAAGCTGTACGTGCAGTTCAGCGCTGCTCTTTTGACTTGATTCTGATGGTAATTTCTGGGATCTGTAATGGAATCTTGTGACAATTTCACCATAAAAAATTTTCTGTTCATTTTTTAATATTAACTTTACTTGATATGAGTTCTACTAATCTTTTGGCACTTGCATTTCATAGGATGTCTGCATGCCAGTTATGAATGGTCTTCAAGCAACAAAACTGATTCGATCTTTTGAGGAAACAGGCAATTGGGATGCTGCAAGAAATGCTGGAATCGAGCTAAGTCTTTCAGATTCATATTATGAATGTTCTGAACCTTCTAGAAAGCGAATTCCTATTGTTGCTGTGAGTAATCAATCACTCTCTGTGTTCCTTTAGTGTGACTGTGATGCTAAACAATCTTAAGGATGATTTTAATTTGATATTGGAACAGTTTCCAGTGTAGTAATTTTTGAGAAGTAAATGATCATTGTGTTAATATTCATCATAATGATGCAGATGACAGCAAATGCTTTGTCAGAGAGTGCTGAAGAGTGTTATGCAAATGGAATGGACTCGTTTGTGTCAAAACCTGTAACTTTCCAGAAACTGAAAGAGTGTATTGAACAGTACCTGAGGTGATACACTGAAATCCTTGTAAATTTCAGGTAGTGTATAAAAGAATGTATGTATAAAAGCATAGGAAAGTTTTGTAATCAATGCATCGTGTTCTGAAGGAAATGCATGAATAATAAGTTAGTATTAACTACGTGCCTAGGATTAGTTGTAGCAATGAAACCATAAGTATTTCCAGAAATGGTATATTGGCACTACAAACGAACTTCAAAAATGAAATTTACAACATATATTAATACTTTTATTTTCATAACCAATATAATATTATGAAATCATTATTCATTTTTTTTAACTTGTATAATATATAAAAAGACTACTAAGTTTAACTAAATTATATATTAGATGTAGTTAATATTAATATGTTCAAAAATATTAAATTATTTGATAATAAAAATTACAAGTTTAAATGTTGATTTAAATTAATTATTTGAGTGCATTTATAATTAAATATGTTTATTAATTTAATTATATAGTATGGAATTAATATATTCATATTTATAAAATTAAATTTATTGCAATAACTTGTTTGTAATAACTAATTGATGTAGGTATATAAATTTCATAACATTGTAAGTTCTTTATTGATTACAAAAATATTTGATAACAAAAATTTAAAATTTAAGTTTTAATTCGAATTTAAAATTTTGTAACATGAATAATGATTTCATTGTAAAAATATTAAAATTCGAAAGCACGATAATATTTAAATAAATACTGGGAATAATATTTTATTTGAGGTGCACGAGTGAAGAACCGTTAGTAATAGTAAAAGGAGGTAGGATTTCATAAATTTGGTTGGAGTCCAACCAAAAACAATGCAGGTTAACTTTTCTAGAGTTAGGTTTTCCTTGACTGAACAGAAGTTGATTAATTGGAGTTGAAATTTACATGAGAAATTTTAAAATTATAAAAAAGATAAATATATATTTTTAATCTATTAAAAATGGAATTTGATATATATTTCAAACTTCATATATACTGGTCTTAAAATTCATAAATAAATAAATATTTACATTAATTCATAAATAAATAAATATTACTTTTTGGAAAGAGAAATGACACTTATATCTACCTGTATACACATACCCTCATAGTGACGTGCTTCCAATCAAAATTATTTGAACTTCACAAATTATTCCTAATTCTCCATTCTATATGAAAAATTTATAATTTAAGTTAGCATTTTTTAAATAGTTTATCATTTTTTTATTTTCTCATTTCTTATATTCTAAACTTAGTCAAAATTGTAAGAAAAAAATATTAAAATTTAATTATTACAGTGTTATTATCCGTTCTATATCCTATCTCACATCAGTTATACCTAGATTCTACACAACTAAACTTCACCTTTCTCAAACAGTTTAATAAAATTCGATTAGCCTTAAATACTACTATCTTATTAATACCATCCCTAACCTCCCATATATAATTTCTCCTATTACCACACTAACAACAATCATTTCTATTCAAGCACAGAGAAGCCTTGGTCAACAACTAAAACTAAACTTGAAATCACTATTTAATCATCATAAATGTCACTAGTAATTAACGATGAAAATTATATAATTAATAACATCTTATAATGAAAGTTATATAATTAATATCTTATTTTATGTATATGACATAGAACAATCATTTTTCATAATAAATTTGGACAATGATATTTTAATTATTAAATTTTAATAATTTTTTTTATAATATGAAATGTTATTTTTTAAGTAATTTTGGAATATTAAAAATGAAAAAATAAAAAAATAAAAAACTATATCTCAAAAGAGAAACTTGTCAAAAAATTTAGTAATCAACATAATTTTCCAACAGATTCTAACCATTTAAAAAATGAAAGGTAGAAAAGTTTCTGTATTCCAAAACATGTTCCCATAATCTGCAATTACTTTCTTTTAATCAATAGTTTGTGTTGTTTATGAGAACATAAATCATTACCATCTATTTCCTCCCACAAACTTGAACGTGTCTTTCTGTTTATGTGCGTACATTTTAAGTTTTTTGGCTAATCTAATGTATACGTAACTCCCCCAACCGTAGAACAGCGTGAACACGCATGGCAGAACCACAGTGGCAGTGTTTAACCTGAAACTGGGTGATATCACTAACATGGAGAAGACGTAGCATCCAGAAAATATAGAAAGCGGAAAGGTCACGAAAACACTGATTCGCCCTCGTGGCATCAGAAAACATATCATCAAAATGGAAAGATAACAGGAGAATGTGTTGAAGGACCAGAACCAGTTGAAGATCTGCATTTTCATCACCACTTTCCCAGCAATTTCTTGCATTGCTGCATACTCACTGTGCTGGAACGATGTGCTGATCTTGTTATTAGAACTACCCTCTGCTTGGTAAACTCCACCGGGAGGGCTACGCACTGCTTCGTAAGTGTTTGTCGCGAAAAGAATAGCCACCACCAACAATGCGTTGCGTGTGTCGTTTGATATTCTCTTTCTCAGACGAGTCACCGAGATCGCTATTCTCTCGTTGAATGTGATTTTTGCTCGTAGCTCTTCCACCAGTGTTGTGGTAGCAATCGAAAAGCCACGTAAAGCTCCACGCCTCACTAACATGTCTCTGATCTCTGCACTGTGAGCCTCGGTTTGGTTAATCTCAACTATGTCCAACGCTGTTAAGTCCTCGAAGTTCTTTGCATTTATGTCTATGTTGCTTTCTAACAACAACTTAACTGCCTGCACAAAGAATTCAAAATGCACTCATTAAAAACTTATCCGATCATCTCTTATTGTCCGTTCTGAATGTGATTTTTAAATGTTTAAATAACTTTTTCGTTCTCAATCTTCGTAGGGTTTGTTGTGGATGATCCTCATTTTGACAAAATGTTTAAAATGGTCATATTTTTATAGAATGTTTAACATGGTCATCATTTTTCGTGTTTTATTTGATCATTTGTTGTGACGCCGTTTAAATTAGTAACGATGCGGATGATCCTCATTTTGATAGAAAATGACCACATAAAATACGAACTGTGAGAATGAAGAACATTTTAAACATTCTGTAAAAATAAAGACCATTTTAAAACATTCTGTCAAAATGAAGATCATCCACAACAAACACTACGAAAATGAGGACGAAAAAAGTATTTAAAGGAAAGAATTGAACGCATGCCTGAGGGAAGACTTTGAGAACGGAAAGGTGGAGAACGGTGTTGCCTGCTTCATCCCGCCAGTTGAGAATCCTGCGCTCGCGGTTCTGAGCGTGTCTCTGGCAGTTTCTCTGAAGCCATCCAACCAAGACCTCCAAAGCCTGAAACTGGTTATATTTGACAGCAATATGCAGCGAGGTTTCACTTCGAACAGTTACATCTTCGATGGAATCAGGACAAGCCGATAAGAACTTGGGCAGAAGATCAATGGTCCCAGTTTGAGTTGCAAGATGCAAAGGAGTGAGACCCTCTCTCCCTTTGATCCTCACGAGGTCCTTGTTGATCTCCACAAAGCGACACACCAATCTGTGATGCTTCTTCTGCAACGCAAGATGCATGGGGCTGAGCCCACACTGGTTGAGCTTCCATGAAAAGGAGGGTTTGAGTCTGATGAGCTCAGTGCAAAAACTGGCATGGCCTGCAGCAGCTGCAACATGCAGAGGAGTGTCAACAAATGGCATGAAGTCGGTGTGTTCCAGCACATAGGGTTGCATCTGAATCAGCTTGTAGAGCAAGTCTACGTCCCCATCTTGTGCAGCTGCAACCAGAAAGTTGTTCATGATGATATATATATATGAGGGAAAACAGGGTTCATACAATGAAAAATCAGGGTTTAAAGGGTTTAAATGGTGCTGTTATATAGCATTTTGTGGCCACCGTGATCCCGTGGACCATACGGTCAACACATATCAAGTTGCTTCTTGCTTTTTCATAAATAAATAAATCACTTCTTCTCACCGTGTTTCTCAAGTTCATTGTTCTTTCGAGATTATTATTGTAAGTGCACTTTTTCTCATTCTAAATCATGTAATAGCGACCGATTTTATTTTAGTTGAAAAGTTAGTTGGTACTGTTTCTAACTATTTTATAACGACTATTTATTACAATTTAATATTATAAATAAGAAACGAGTGCTTTGAAATTATCTGTGTTAAATGAAAACTGATTTTAGAATGGTGTTAGTAGATAAGGTGAAGTTATTTGGATTTGTTTATATTTAAGTTTATTGTAGATGATAATTTTTTCCAATGTTTAAGTTGAAAAGAAATATATAGTTTCAAATATTTAAGCTCTATATAATCGTATAAACACTCTTTTTTAATCTAAATGTTTTGTAGAGGCAAAATCAAAATCTTCAATATTATAATATTAATAGAATTTGAAATATTTTCAAGATTAACATAATATTCTTTCTTCTTGGTCTATCTTTCAATGTTTTTATTTGTCCGATTAATACTATGTCAAAAATACTAAACTTAGTAATATATAAAAATTGAAATTAAGAGTATTACTTTTAATTGAAATATACATGAATATTTTTAGACTTCAACAGCTGTCAAACCATTGCACACAAGGCATAATTTGCACTCTTATATTTTTATAATTGAATATCGTTATTTAATTTTAAAATTTTATTATATGTGTTGTTATCATCTTAATATAATATTTTATTATTAAAACAAACTATTTGATGATTGTTTGAAAAAATATTGGTGTTGAATTTTTCTTTTACCACTCTGTCCCTATTTCATTTTCATCTAAATTTTCTTTGTGTCTGGTGAAGACTGTTCTATTCTTTAATTTTCTTATAAATCATCAATGATTTCATTTTATTTTCTCCAAAGTCTTAATTTTGCTCCAGCCATATATGTATTGAGGGCTCATAATTCCGGTCTTCCAAAAGGCTTACTTTCCTTTAAATTGGTTGGAAAAGTGGATCCGCGTTTCCTTGTTCATAAAATTTGACTGGAAGGAAGTGCTTGATCCCAAAACAAATAAAAAATAGATTGGACTAGTTCCAAATATATTTCTTCTAGTCAAGTGACAGAATAAAAAAAATCTGACCAAATGATTACGACTACAATTTCATTCTTTCCATCTAAGACTACCGTAAAGTAGAATCTACTATTTTATTTCCTATGAAAATTACGTGATTTGACGGAGCCTTTTTTCACAGTTCATCTCGGTCGTCTTCAAAACTAATCAACTACTTATCAAACATTCGGACCACCTACCTGCCTAAGTGGCTTAATTATAATAAACCAAAGATTTATGGCGTGTTGAAAATTTTAAAAATATAGATATACGGCTACATCCACGCACTTTCAGACTTTATTCTGCCATGGAAATGGTATGGAGAAATATTCTCAGTTCAGAAAACAGATATTCAGAAGCAAATCGCTCCATATTAGATTGACCCAGGGAACAAGATAAAGAGAATTTTTAGTTTGATTTATGCTGACTGTAACGTTGTATTCCGTAGACATCTATGATCCCCGGTGGGAAAACAGGATCAGTAGCAGCTTTAACAGCAACTTTTGCCACCGCAGTAACATTGACAGGAGGTGTCAATAGAGGCCCAATAAGTGGGATCTGGTTCAATGGTTTAGCAACTTGGAGAACCTATAAAATTAAAGTAAAAATACATATGAACAAATTTATTAAGCTAATATTCAGGAGAAACTAATCGTTTTTAGGAATTAGACTAGACATTCAATCAAAACCGAAAAAAGGAAAAAGTGTTACGCCATGAATGTACACTGCAGACATACATATACACAAAAAGCCCCCACATTTTTAACACTTACGACAACCTCCCTTAAAAGTAGTGTACGTGATCTAATGTTATTCCAAACACTTAAAAGAATCAGTGTAATGTAAAAAGGGGGTTAACCAACTAAATAAGGTAAATGTAGGGATAGAAAAAGTAGAGAATTGTTTGTACAATTTCACAAACCTTAAAAAGTGATTATTATAATTTACTCTAAAATTAATGTCAAATCATCATCGAAGGAGCGAAGTAATATCTGCCGTATTAGAGAAGCACGTGCACTTACCGTCTCCAATGGAGATCCAATTACACCAAGGGGTAACTTCATACTCCCAACACTTCGAGTACCGTAAATAAATCCTGGCCTTAGAATTACTCCTGAAAAAAGCATGTAATAGGGCAATCATGTACGAGCATAATACTCCCTAATAACAAGAGTCATGACTCATCATGAGTAACGATTTATACTTTCTTTGAAATATCTGCAATAATTTGTTAAAAAAGAATACAAAACTGCGAGAATGAACAATAGCAGGTGTATGAGGTCCAACAAACTAGAATAAACTATAAATGTCTTTAATACTATCTTAAGAAAATATATACCTCCATATGGAAATTTGCTCAGGAGCTCTGTTTCAGCAGCTTTCTGCATAAGTTAAGAGACACTATATTAAAATTCGAAAACGTTTCAGCATCAAATTTACCATTTTTTTCTTTACTGTATACATGATAAAGATGGCAGCACAAATAGAATTCAGAATATCACAAATAGACGACTAGAACTAGCCAACTATTTAAATCATTACGTATCTCTTCACATGATCTATTACATACGATGACTTGGACCAACACTGAAGATCCAAGCTCACTCAGATTGAGGAAAGACAACGTCAGTGGCTTGCTCACTTGAAGAAAAAAAAAAGAGAAGGGTATTGCAGGAGATTAATCAGTAAAACCATCAGGAGGTGAATCTTCCAGAATTAGGAGGATGCACAAAGGACATAATAAGTCTATTAGAGGGGAGCAAAAAGGGGGAATCATATTTAGGAAGGTAAGGTAGTTTTTAGATAGTACATTTATGGTGGCAAGAATTATATATGTTTAGAATAAAGAAACTAAGAAGGCACGTGCTGAATTCTGTGTTTAAACCACGTTGGAGCTATTCAATTTAAAGATAATAGAACAAAATTAAATAATACTCAGTTACCATATTTTAAGTTAATAACATAAATATAGAATCAATCTAATTGGTCCTATATCATTAATCACTATAAATATAAGATTCTAATATATGTAGAAGATTTTAACACTCCCCTTAGATTAAAGGATATAGATCATATGCACCAAGCTAGATGATTATGGGAATTGACAAAACTGGCATATAGTTCCCCGACATTTGTTCTCTAAAAAGTGACAATCAACATCAATATATTTCATCATTTTCATGGAATACTGGATTTGAGGCAATATGCATAGTGGTATGATTATCACATGAGTGATAACTATGCAACCTCCTCAAACTTTCAATCCTGAAGGAACTGTTTGATTAATGCAAGCTCCAGACTGACAACAACCATAGCTCGATACTTTGCCTTTGCGTTGGAACTGACTATAACATTTTGCCTCTAGTTATATCTAACAAATATACATAAACTGGAGGTGGACCTTCTATCAATGGGAGAGTGAGAGCCCACCCAGTCACCCACGAAATATTTTAGTTTACCAAGATCTTTTGTTTAAAAACGCTTGAAAAGATTTTGCTTCACCTTCATGCTACCTGGTTGATCATTACTATAATGGCAATGTCATTAGCACAAAGAACTAGATAAATGCAATCAGTAGGTGAGCGATGATAGAAAACAAAGCACTCAGCTTTGCTCCAAATTATACCAAACTTTTGAATCACAATATTAAATCTACTAAATCATGTTCTAGGTGATTGTCCTAAACTGTAAATTTCAAAAAACTAACAACTCAAAACTGTGAAGCAAGTGTTAATGCACCCATGGAATGTAAATATTTGCATATTTCTCCATCACATGTTTCCTAGAAATATTCATCAACTAATAATTCTTTCCTGAAAACATCCTCACGATAAAGAGTAGGACATATTACCTTTCCTTGATAATACCCCTGCAGTAAGTAATTTACTACACCAAAGTCAGCAGCAGAGATATAGACAAATCTTTTAACACCTGTAGGACCAAGAACAAATCATCAACCAGTAACGGGTAGATAACTACACAAAAGGAAATATAACCAATACTTCGTCAAACAACAAAAATACAAAACCAATTTCAGTTTTCTTTTTTATTCTAAATCTAGTAAACTTGAAAATAGCAAAGAGTTTCTAATGAATGTTGCTAAATATCACCTAATAATTTAAATGAGGTTTGAATTAATTAAACTAAATACCAACCAATTTCTATCATTTGGCTCATTCCATGTTTCACAACAAACAAATGTATAAACAAATTGTCAAAGAAAATGTGTACAGAGACAAAATAACCGAATGAGTTTTTTGGTAAGTTAAAACTAATTTATGTTCAAGTTAAAAATAATAATTAGAGAAGCTATACAAGAATATCTACAAATTAATTTATGTATAAGCTAATTTTAGCTTATGGACAAACTCATTTTGTTTTTTCTCTCCTATAAATAGTAGAAGAAAAGTTTGTCCATATGCCCTACTTTTTTGCAAGATAGACATAAATTATAACAGAAAGCTCAAACACATGACAACAAAGGCTAGACTCTTCACTAAGAGCTTATAATTGTTATGCATCAAACATATGCTATCCAAATGGAACAACAGTGTCTAACATATCCTATTTCTGTGTAGGGGCTATCATAATAATTGGTTTAAAAGAACTCACTTTAACCCCGATTAAACAGTTTTATAATAACCTGTTGGTTAAAATCTTAAAAATTAACAATACACGACAAGCGAATATTATTATAACAAAACCATAAATGATTTTCCATGACTGATTTTGGTTTGGTAGAAGTAGTTTTAATTTGTGCAAAACTGATTATATAACCAGTTGTAACTAAAACTGATTATATAATCAGATATATATCCTAAAAATGAGAAGTGAATAACTAAAATCAGATATATAATCAGTTGGTTAAAAATATTTACCATACATGAGAAGTGAATATTATAACCAACCCATAACTTGTTTCCATAATTGATTTTGGTTTTATAGAACTGAAAAAACTGGTTACATGACCAGTTATAACTAAAAAATGGTTATACATCTTAAGCTAATAATTGGTTTTGGCTTTAAAAACTAGCTTTAACATTTAAAATCAATTTTAATTAATATGACATAGTTGGCAAAAGAGTACTAGTTTTGTATCATAGAGTAGCAGTTTTGGATGTTTATGCACAAGTAATTTTAAACTTCGTCTAAAATGTGAACGTTGTCACCACATTGGACATACCATTAATACGTGTTGGAAGCTACACTAGAAACCCCCCTTGTTCACCTAATATTGTCTAGACATCTATTGTCAAGTCACCTGTTGCTCCTACATTACCATCTGATTAGCCTCATTAGTCAACTATTAACATTGCCTTGATGTCACACATGGGTAATTGACATTGACTTCAATGCAACAAATTACCATTCTCCTCACTATACTAACTTTATCATCGACTTTCCACCATACATTTTTATACTTATTTGTCCTTGCTGTATTTAGTTAGAGTTCCTTAGTCTCTAGGTGAAGTTTTATCTCATCTAGAGTGGCCAAAGCAATGATTGTGCAATGATTGATGAGATGTGTATCCTTCAAAGTAGTGGTACATGGAAGTGGTTCCTCTTCCAACTAACTAATCAATTATTGGGTGTTGTTTCAATGTCGAATACTCTTGAAATAGGACCTAATGGTAAAATTGGTCACTATAAAATTTGTATGGTTGCCAAAGAATACACACAAATCTATGATAATATTATAATCACTTTCTCATATTGCCAAAATGATATTTATCCAAGTTCTCTTCTCCATTGTGACCACCATCACTGGACCCTATTTCAATTTGACATCAAGAATGTCTTTCTACACTGATTTTGATGAAGAAGTACAGATGGAACAACTTCCTGGAATTGTTGCATAGGAGGAGTCATTTGATATGGTATTTCATCTTTGAAGGTCCCTGTATGGCCTCGAGAAATCACTTATCATCATTCTCCCTAACTATGTATCTATCTATCTGGTTGTTTATGTGTACAACATTGTTATCATAGCTGGTGATAAGTGGGTATTGTCCAATGAAAACAATATCTTGCTTAACGGTTTCTGACAAAAGATTTTGCACACTTTGAGGTAATTTCTGGGTATAAAAGTTGTACGATCCCAACATGATTTAGTCATGTGTTAGAGAAAATATGCCATGGACATTCTAGAATAAACAGGGATGTTAAATGTTAATAAACACCAATGGGTTCTAGTGTCAAACTTATACCCGACCAAAGAGAGCCATATTTTGACCCAGTGATATACAAATAGTTAGTTGGTGAGTTAAATTACCTCATAATGACTCATTCAGACATGGCATTGGTAGTGAGAGTGGTAAGTCAATTTTTAAACTCCCTTTGTTAAGAACATCAGGATGCAGTCATACAACTCCTAAAGTATGTTAAGAATTCTCCTGGAAATTGTGAAGATTAGGGAAATACTCAAATTATTAGACATTCTAACGTTTTGGGTAGGGTCACCAAGCGATAGACCCTCCACTTCAAGAAACTATGTTCATGTTGGATGTAACTTAATATCATGTAAAATTATGAAACAAATTGTTGAGCCAAGATCATGAGCAGAAATAGAATGCAGGACAATGACATTGGTTATTTGTGAACTCATATCACTGAAGCAACTATCAAAGAGTTTAAATTTGAAGAAAATTCCTTATGGCTTGTATGTGACAATCAAGTAACATTACACTTTGCATCTAATCTGTCTTTAAGGAGACGACCAAACACTTGAGGTAGATTGTCATTTCATAAGAGATGGTAAGAATTGAACAAGCAATTATTAAGAATAGATGTTTGAATTCCTCAATTACCTTGATCTGAAGCTGCTCTAATTGCATTGATGTTAGCAGTCCCATTAATTTTGTACATGTATGAGTTGGAGCCAAAACCACCAACACACGAAATCTTACAAAAGAAACACAAGTTAGCACAATAGGCCAATCATCAAAGAGGAACATATATTCACGCATAATTCTGTATCCTAACCAACAAAAATAATTCTGTATCCTAACCAACAAAATTTAGACACATTAGGCCAGTTAGTGCCATGCATGCAGGATGGTTACTATAATTCTCTCGACCCAAATTATCTTGTAATCAATCACAAACACTCACTTCTGTTTTTTTCTAACAATCTGTTAGAACCACAATTTGCAACCAAATTGTACAATCATTACCATCAAAATTATCTAAAATTGATAGAGCCTACGCACCAACCACTTTACCTAGCTTATCCCAAGAAGGGACATAAAAGTGAGATATTTAGTCACAACAAACTGATCAAAACATGTCAGTATACAAATTGTTCAAAATGTAATGCAACATCTTGTAATAGCACAAGAAACAAAAAAATAAATAAATAAAACAAACTAGGCTTTTGGGCTTCCTCTAAGTTGAAAAATATTTTTACCAGGAATTATAATAAACTAAAGGGGAAAGGACTCGCAACTAAATTTTTAATATGCATTATAACAAAACAAGGGGAACTTACAACAGCAGTGACCCCATTTAGAGCGTCTTTCAATGAATCAGTTGAAAGGATATTCCCTAATCATTAGAAGACAATATAGACACGTTAGACTATTATAGTGTCCCACTAAGATTTTGTTTACAAGGAAATGCTAAAAACAAAAAGGAAAAAAAAAAAAAAAAAACCAGACCTTTATACCAAGTAACATTGCCAGCCCAGGAATCATGTAGGGATGACCTACCAGACCTGGAAAGTAAGACATGGAGTTATTGGTAATGCGGAATTAATAATAAATATGACAAGCAGATGACAATTAAGAGTGACAATACAGAAAGAATGACAGATTGGTAATAATACAAATATGAAAAAAAAATAGAAAACATAGATGTGGTTCTATAAATGTTTTTGCCGTTGTTCTGCAATCAAAATTTATGTTGCACCTCAATAATTCATTCCTCTAATGCAAACATTATAATAGATTAACGAGATGAAATTTCAATTCTGATTGAAGAACAGTACCTAAAACACCTACATAACTACATCCAAGTTTCGTCCAATGAGAAAAAGCATCAAACCTGCTAAGACTAGCAACAGATAAGCCACGATCTAAGGCTTCTCTACAAATGTGTGATCCGACAAATCCATTGCCTCCCAACACAAGCAACTTCAATAAAACCGAACGCAAGTTTTAAGTTAGGAAGCCAGATAATGGTAGAAAAATAAATGTTTCACATACAGTTATCGTGGCAGAATACCTTTTCTGTTGGGGGTGGGGGCACATTTACAGTCTCTGCTTCTTCAACTTTGAATGGCTCATCAACTTTATTAGAATCTGTGCAGAGATTTCTTCCGCTGACCGACACTGCCGTTGTACTGCAATGTAAGAAGAAAAGGAAAACACGGTGAAATGGCTTAATCAGTAATTTACAAATGACGAAGACAATCAACATAAAATTCAAATCACATTTGTACCGAAACCTAACACAGTGAATTCCATACAGAAAAATTAAACTCATGACGCACTTAAATTGTAGCGGCTATCCTCCACGGCATAACAGCATTGCTAATTTCGTAGAGCTCAATTTCATTTCAATCAGGCAATTACAGAAACTTAAAAATTATACGAATATAGAATAGAAAATATCAAGAAGAATCAGATAATCGAATTCAGTATACAAAAAAAAACGACACGACTACTGAACATAACGATTGGAAAGAATAGAAAGCATACTTGAGCCTGGAAATGGAAGGCGTGGAATGGATCAAGCGCGAAAGCAATGTCCTCATTTGATGATACTTGAATTGAATTGAGTTTTCGGTTTCGAATGTTCTTTAGGAAAGGAAGCTTGTAGGAGAATTAGGAACGGCGAGAGAAGGTTCATGAGAGACAAGTCTCTACTAAACTAACTGGAAAGTGCTGAGGGCGAGAAGCAACAGCATACACGTGGCGCCTCTTCCTGCTGACACCTCTTCGCCCTGTGTGGCTCTATTCCCACCTCAACTTCCTCACACGGCTTACTTTTTTTTTCTACGACCCACACGTGACTTAAATTCAGCACTTGGTCCTCGGCCCAGGACACAGGACCCAGGGCCTTGCTATTACCACCCCCATTTACCGTCTAAAACTCAACCACAATTCAAAGGAAAATACATTTTTTTAAAATATTTCGTTAAAAATACCTGCCGTGACATCAAAGTGTATTTTTATAGATTAATAACATAAATATATATTTAAAAATGTGTAAGAATATATATATATATATATTTATGTTATTAATCTATAAATATTAAATATGAATCACTACAATTAAAGTTATCCTCAGAAATTAAAAAATTCAAAGTTAGAGAGAATTTCAACTCAGTGGTGAAGCTTTTAGGGAATGTGTAAGAATATAATTTGATGTAATAAAAATAAAAATATACGCTTTAAAGTAGACATTGCATGATACCAACAAAAAAAATGTTCTGCTTGCAATATAAATGGCACCAACCAGCCAAGGTAAATAGAATATATGAAATCAATTATCAAATAAAAAACAATAAAGTCTGTTTTATTAGCATAAAGAATATTAAAGTTGTGGGTTTGTGATTATATTTGAGTATTGAAATATTTTCTTTTTAAACAAGTACAAGTGTGTTAGTTCTGACAGATTTTTGGAGAGAAAAATAAGAGAGAAAGAAAAAAAAATTGGTTCACATAGTTACTATATAGTTTGAGTCAAATTATGATTCGTGTTTCTTTTACCGATAAACCAATAGATCGGACTGAAAAATTGATATTGGGTTCATATTATATTGTTCATTATTTTAATTGTTGGAATATTTTATCAAAAGTATGCGGTATGAAGAAATTAGTTCCACAAGGTCTATTTTAGATTTATCTTTTTTATTATTTAAATTTGAAGAGTTATAGTTAAGTAGGTTTTGTTTGCATTTTATCTTCTTCTTTATTACATCTATATATGATTTTAGTAAAGTTTGATTGGGTGAGGTGTATTAAGAAAACTTTTTCACATTAAAAATATGTTTCTTTTATAATAATTGTTACTATTTTTTTATATCGTTGTTCTTCGTAAATTCCAGTAGAATCGGAAGAACTACTTATGTTACATTTTTTATTTTGGATTTGCATAAAAAAAATCATGATTTTCAAAACATTAAAATTTGAGTTGATTTAAATTAAAAATATTTTTTTAAATGATTTATTTGGATAAGGCGATTCAAATTTAATGAATGTTAATTTGTAAGGATATTTAAATCAACTTCAACTCAAATAATCATATTTTAACCTTAATCTAGATCATTTCGAATTGACATAGGTTCATGCAAAATTAACTTGACTTAGATCTAAGTTAATTTGACTGAATTTAGGTTTGAACCGATTTAAATTGATTTTTCTCAAATCAACTCGACCTGATCTGAACTTAAATCAACTTGATTTTTCCTAAGTCAAAACTAATTTATCAAGAGTTGAGAGAAAACTACAAACAAATTGTTCTTTAGAAATAAGAAGTAGAAAATTATTCATCCCGGAAAGAATTTTATGAAAGTGACATATAAAATCAGCAAGTTTGGAATTGTTAGTAAATTGTAAGGAATTCTATGAAATAGAGAAGAGGAAAATAAATATATGAAAAGCAAAAGCACTCACAATGGGATTTGTTTTATAAATTAAAGAGAGAATTGTTTTTTAGGATATTCTACCCGAAAAGGAATATAGAGAAATATATAAGCTAATTAAGTACATTAATGTAAAAATAAAATAAAAGCAAGTTGTGTGTAGCACATATGCTTCAAGTCTTCTGAAAAGATGTTTTTTTTTTTTTTTCTTCTGTTAATGGGAAACTGATTAACAATAATCACTTAGGCCTTGTTCGTTTGCATAGATGATACCGTAGATAAGGATTTGTGAAGACGGATTTCGAAAAATCTCATGTTCTCATTGTATGATTTGAAAGGATAAGCGAGTAACGATTTGCGGTTAATCTCTAAAAATTCATTCCTTTATTTTTGCAAAGATTTAAAAAGATGAAAAGTCATTTTACCAATATACCCTCTTTAAATTTTATACAAAAAAATCTATTAATATAATTATTAATTACATTATACTATTACTATAATTTATTTACAATTAATATTTTATTATATATATTAGTAATTATTAATAATTTCAATTATTTATTTATTATTATTATTTTATTAATTGTTATAAATATAAATATATATATATATATATATATATATATATATTATTTATTATTATAATTTATTTTAT
>Ga0214543_1003523_pt1 | contig 30295 bp, 16 predicted proteins | sample CNSS2metaG_FD_160094 | JGI IMG/M metagenome (GOLD analysis project Ga0214543, IMG submission 160094) | Root nodule microbial communities from cowpea collected in UCLA plant growth center, Los Angeles, California, USA - CNSS2 | ecosystem: Host-associated > Plants > Roots > Nodule | place: USA... | reverse complement strand
AGTGTTACTACTTTATATTTGTTTGAGCATATGTTATTTATAAGTTGAAAATGAATGCTAGCACGGATTTAAAGGGTGGAATATATATATATATATATATATATATATATATATATATATATATATATATATATATATATATTTTTATATATATATATATATATATATATATATATATATATATATATATATATATATATATATATATATATATATATAATCCACAAATAAATATTTTAAGATTTTAGGTTTGAGGCAATATTAGGCCTCTTACGTGGATTCACTCATTGAAGTACATACAGAATCTTGTAGGTATGTCCACTCAAAAAATTTAACAAGTGACCCTCTATGAGAACAAGAGGAAGAAAGTCAAAAGGAGTAATGTTTGAAGAAATCACCACCAAGTTTGACATTAAGAAGTTATCTAGTGAGAACAACTTCAAATTTTGGAGGATAAAGATCGAAGCTATCTCGTTATATTAAGGATGTGCTAACGTGATAAAGGGTAAGATAGATATTTTAGTGTTGTTGTCTAAGGTAGAGAAAACTAACATGGTCAACAAAGTTGAAATATCCATAGTAATAAAGGGTAAGATAGATATTTTAGTGTTGTTGTCTAAGGTGGAGAAAACTAACATGGTCAACAAAGTCGAAATATCCATAATTCTATGTCTTGAGGATAAAGCACTCCGGGAAGTTGTAAATAAGATAATTAATATGTGGATGAACCTTAAGTTATTGTATATTACAAAATCTTTGGCACATAGAATCTTCTTCAAGCAACAATAGTATTCATTTAGGATGACTGAATTAAGAACAGTGATTAAGCAGCTGACATATTTTAACAATACTTTGGATGACCTACAAGCATTGAAACACTAACACAAAAAAAAAAGCTTACCATGTCATTGATGTTACATTTAACGTGCAAGCACCTAATGTTAGAAAAGGACTTATGACATTTTTTTAAATAACTACTCAAAATTTATGTCCGATCCCATATAATAAAACTTAAATTTGCTATTTAACGTTTAGGCTGGCTGCACCAGACATAAAAGGAAAGAGCAAATTTACATCTGAAGATAGGGGTGAAACATAAATTTTGAGTTTTTTACAACTAAAACAACAACTCCCACTCTCCTCACTTGTTGCACGCAAATAGATTTCCTTTTTCTTCCAAAATTCCCACTGCACTAGCGATAACGCAAGAAGCCCATAGCTTCATTGGCCTCCCAAACCTTGGTTTGTCCATTTCCATTGTGCATTTTATCTCAAGTGTTCGTTCTCTCATATTGTTTTTCAAATTAAGGTCAGCTTTTGTTGGCACTGGACACTTGTTATTGCATGTTATTTCATTGGTTTGATTTTTTCATTTCCATTGATTTTGGAACATTAAAGAAGGATTTGGAAGAAGTTTGTTTGAGACATTTTTTTAAATTATTTTTTTGGCATTTTGTGTTTTATTTGAATTTGTACCATATTTGTTGTATTAAAGTTAGTTTTATCTTAATTTTAATATATGTTAATATTTAGATAAAAAAAACATTGTTAGTTTATATTAAAATTTATTAGGTGTTTGATTAAATTGTATTTTTAGTTTAAATTAGATATATGATTAATTTTAGATTTATTATATGCTTAATGTTTATATAATTATTTATTAGATGTTTGATTAATTAATAAAGTATAATTAAGTGCATTGTTATTTTATATTAAGATTTACTATAATTTTAGATATAGATATTAAGAGAACCTTAGTTCCCATTTGAGATTTAATGCAAATGATTAAACTTTAAGCATTTGTATTAAATATTGAATTGTCCGGTCGAATAATTTGGAAAACTTAGTTTTCATAATTTTTTAATATGTGGACATTGTAAGTTTATACATAAGTTTTAAAAATATTTCGGCTTAGACGGTAAGATCCGAGAAATTAAATGATTAAATAAATAATTATTTAATATAAATGCGTGTAAAGAGTATTTATTGCATTTAATGCAAAAAGTTATGACTAGGAATAGTACTAGTTCAAGTGATTGAGAGTGCTTGACTATTATGTGGGTCTGAGTCCTGTATAAGACAATTATGTGTTAATTTAATTTTTTTATTATTTAAATAATATTTTTACTATGATGCATGATATTATATTCCTAGAGGTACATAAATTATCATGAAACCATCAGGTTAATGAGAATTGATGGCCATTTATATACACAATTAAACATTTTCAATTTTTTTATTAATAGAATTAATTAAGAGGTGATTAGAAGTTTTTGAGAGCTAACGTAGAGGCTAAGCTCAGCTGGAAAATAGTGAATTTTGTGCACCTAAAAGAGAGATAGTTGAGGGCTGGAAACCATTTTTGGAGTGGAAGCAAGAGCTAGGGAGGTTTTGGGTCAAGGACACACTATAAATTCGAAATTGGAGCAAGGCGTCTAGGTTAGGAGATCTCCTTTACGTGTGTGTGTGTGTGTATATATATATATATATATATATATAATCTGTGATGTTTTTGTAGTGTGATGCGTGAAATGATGCCTTTGCATAATCGAATTCTCCTTGTGTTCGCGTTTGTGGAAAATTTCCAAGAACTGCTTGCCGGCTTTGAAGGCCTGCCAGGCGATGCATGAGTGTTGAGCCCAATTTTGGGTTTTAGAGATGAATCGCCTGACAGTAAGGGTGATTCTGCCAAGCGACGCAAGCCTTGATTCATTTTCTGCATTTTTATGGATTTTGTGATTGTTTAGATTTTCTAGAAATATTTCTGTGTGCGTTTTGAATTCATGAAAATTGTGAAATTTATGATTATTGCTATCTGCGTAGTCTTGGTGATTGAATGGGAAGCATCCATAGGAGGGGATCTTGTTAGGGTTTAGGGGCTGAATTATTGATTTGATCTCTATAGTGTAATCAGGATGAAATTGCGATTGTCTGATTTTACTGGAAGTAAATGCAAAAGGGTAAAACTAATTTGGTGTAGTTTCACACACTTAATTAATTGAAATGTGAATTAGGGGTTTTGGGTTTTTCACTAGTGCAAGAAAAATCTGGGTTTTTACCTAGAATATGATGTGCGGCCTAGCGGTAAGAATGCGCCGCTAGGCTTTGTTAGAAATTCAAGTGTGAGTCTAAGTCCCACATTGGCTTGAAATGAGAAAGTAGAGTACTATATAAGGATAAAGACCCATAAACCCATTGTCTTAAGGTTTTGGGTTGAGAGTGGTGTCAATGCCTTATGTGGTTAGGCTCAAGTCTCATTGGTGTTGTATCTTCCCAGTGAAACCCCCACCATAAACCTAACAGATAAGCGTGGCAGCAATGAAAATTGCAATCTTTGATTGTTTGTGCACGTTTTGGGTTCCGTGAGGGTAAGTGAAAATGTGAGTAATGATAGCCTTTATGGTATTTAATACTGACATGTATGATGTGGAAAAGTACTAGCTCAAATGATTGAGAGTACTTAATTATGTGAGGAGACTTGTGTTCAAATCTTATGTATGCCATTTATGTGATATTTAATTTATTATTATTTTAAATATGTGTTGGATCATGATGAGTGATAATATAATCATAGAATTATATAAATTATCATGAAACATGAATTGGTTGAATGGTTGTACATTGATTTGACATTGGCATGGTTATGGGTTTGAACCTTGGTAGACCTAAAATTAAACTTTCTTTTTCCCAAATTTTCTTTGGCATGAATGTGAAAGGTTAGAGGAACCCTAGATGCTTTAGGAGCAGCCAAGGGAGGCTGGAAATACAGCCACTAATGGACTTTGAATGAAAATTAAGTTAGCTTAATGTCAATTGTAACATCCCGACCGGATATTACGGATTTAAATAATAAAATAAAGAAAAGTAATTAAGCCGCAATTAACAAAACCTCATTTCCCAAAAACGCGAGAAATTTAAAACTTTATTAAACTATGAAAAGTCCAATATTCCATAATTTATAAACACAAAGTATAATAAATATCCACAGTGTTTACAAATTATTATTCAAAACACAAATCATCAAAACTCTCAATCTAGCCCACGCTCTGAGCCTAAGCCTCACCAGCTCCTCCTGCAATATCATATGCTCACGTGTACCGCGTACATGATCATTGCCAAACACAAGCAGATAGGGTGAGCTAAAAAGATAACACATAAATATACACCAATCATATATATATATATATATATATATATATATATATATAATAAAATACATCAAAATAAAATCTCTTCTTTTATCCTGCATGGCCACAACCATGAATGATATCATTTCACCACCAAGGAAACTCGTCCTTCTCTATCATATGGCCACAACCATGGAATATCAATGTACATCAAAGGAGACTTGTTCCCTTCCTTCCACATGGCCACAACCATATAATATCAGTACACATCAAGGAGACTCATTCCAGCTCTTCCACATGGCCACAACCATGCTAGTAGTGTTCTACATCTTCTAATGAGTATCTCATTGCGCCTTGCTACCACACCTATCGGCCACAACCGATAGAGCACGTGCGGGAATCATGTTACGGATCACACACCGTAACGCCAGGTGGAGTTCTCAAAGAACATAGTTCGTAATGTCCCAGGACTACCAAACTCGTCAGCAAATCACTAAGGAGGGTAATCCATCTGGACCCATCCGTACTGGCCACAACCAGCACACTCACACCAACAACACTCGCCAACCCGAGCCACAACTCAAGATTTTCTCGTGTTCATCCGCTATCCCGAGCCACAACTCAAGGGAAATCATTCCGGGCCACAACCCATCGAATGCCACATGCTTAACCTTTATCCTGGGCCACAACCCAAGGAACACCAGCAAGCCCACCATTGAGATATCTTAGAAGCCTTATAGACCATGCCTTACAAATTCCATCTCATTCCATTAATACAGCAGTAACACTTCCCTTGAACGCACAACAACACCCTCGCTCGCTTAGGCTAAAAGCCTTTGTTCAAACAGTCCAGCCTATCTCGTTTAAGCTAGGCCCGCTAGCTTGAGCGAGCCCCTAGAACAGCTGCAGCCCACGAATTCTTTTTTAAGTGAGCTCCTTCTCACTTGGGCGAGACCCTCACTCGCCCAGGATTAAAGTGCCTCATCTAGGCGACGAGTTCAACGAGACAGCGAAACCACCCTTGAAAGCTCGCTTAGGCAAGAGGCTATCGCCTAAGCGAGACGCACCTTCGCTCAAAACAATAAATCCCGCCTGCGTGAGATGTGCAACCAAGCCACACAAAAACACATGTGAGTTCTCACTTGGGTGAGGCACACTCGCCTAAGCGAGATGGCCTGTCGCCTAAGACCAAATTACCCCGCCTGAGCGAGATGCTCGAGCAGAGCCTGAAACTAAAACCATGTAACTCTCGCCTAGGCGAGTCCGGCTCGCTTGAGCGAAAAATGCAGACTTTGGCACTGTTTTACGCACACAACAACAACAATCGAACCCAAAATACACTCCAAATTCATACCATTCATTCAGCACAATTTCATTAGGCATATGAGCATAATTGGACACGAAAATAGGCCCCAACAACCCAACTTTGCATAATCACAGTATATACAGTGCATAACCCCATTATATTCATGCATTTAGGCCAAAAATTCAATAAAATAGTACCAACAACCATAACCCCTGATTCCCTCATGTGCAGCATGAAATTTAGGCATAGATTCATCCAAATTATGTAAGATATTACAACAAACTCAGAATTTCGGTTCCTCATATTCAACTCGAGGAATGCTACGTGCTTAACCCCTATCCCTAGCTCAACTCAAGGGATACGTTCCGAGCTCAACTAAAAGAACCCAACAATCTTACCTTTGAAGCATTACCAAAAGTCTCGTAGATCACGCCTACAAAGTCCAACGATTAGGACTTATAGCAGCCAAATCGCCTAGCGGGGGACACGTACCGCTAGGCGCTACCAACTTCCAGACCGCCTGGTAGGGGACACGTACGCCAGGCGCCAAGCGCCTCAAAATTCTCAAACACAGCAGCCACCGCCTGGCGGGTCAGCCCCCACCGCCAGGCGCCAGCGCTCCAGAACCTCATTATTTTTGCCTTTATCGCCTGGCGGTATCTCCCGCTTCGCCAGGCGCCACTCGCACCAGGAACCCCTATATACTGGTTATCACCTGGCGGTCTCGACTCTGGCGCCAGGTGCCCTGCACATCAGACGTTCCTGTTTTTATCGCTATCGCCTGGCAGTCCCTACTCTACCGCCAGACGCTATACCAGTAACCTACATTGTACTGACTTCAAAACTTAGTTTTTCACTCAAACAAGTTCAATGGTTATATCCAAGTTCTGTAGCAGTACCCACAATGCCTCGCATCCATTACAATCACTAGATCCAAAATATTCGCTTAATCTCATACTATTATTAAGATTCTCAGCATTAAGTTTACCACTCAATTTGCATCCAATGCCAGGCCAGCCTTGTTTCCAGTGATAGTATTTTCAACATGCACTCACATAATCCTATTCCAATATTCAACACTGTTCCACTAATCTTACTAACATTTCTCATTGCTACCTCAACCCCAAAGCACGTCCATTCTCCTTTAAAACTGGAACTCTAAGTGTTTTAACCCAAAATAGCACCATAGTATTTTTCCTTCCTGAATTTCTAACATGATCCAGGTTCCTCTAACTACCAATTAATCCAAAATGCTTGAAGTTAATCCAACAAACAGGTTGATTATACCTGTGGAACCTATACCAGCTGCTGCGTCATTCTACACCTCAACCATAAGTTCCTTATATTTAATTCTTGTTCCTTGCTTGAATAATTCATTCCCTCAAGTTGTTATCCAATATTTGCTTTACCCGTCATATATGAAAACGTCCTGACCATCCCAAAATCTCAGGGCCTTCAATGTATCAGCAACCACGCAGAGAGAGATATCTCTGCAATAGCGCCTGGCGGTAGATCCCGTGCCGCCAAGCGATGTGTATGAATTCTGGATTTTTTCCAGAAATCCTCCTCCCTGCAACATTCAACCTTAGTCTTGTCCAACTTTCTCCTAATTCACGCTCTAACTCAGTCGTATATAGCCCAATGAGCACACCACCCTCAACCCTTACAATTTTCCCCTTAAAATTTCTGTACCAATCTATCTAACAACAAAAATCCCCAATCTTTCCAACCTTAACACTGTTCCATTTGAATTATCATCCATTACATGAAATTTAAAGGCAGTCCAACATCAATTCATCCTTCTATAATTAACCCTAGTTTCCCCTCCGATCAAAATCACCCCAAAATCTCAAATCATTGAAACCGAACCAGAGTGATTCGCGTCGTCTGGCGGGTATTCATCACCGCCGGGCAACTCAACTAGAACCCAGAAAATTGGGTTTTCCAACACGTATCGCCTGGTGGTTGGGAGTTTACCGCCAGGCGGTTCCTCATCAGGAACCCAGAAATGGCAAGAATATATGTGTCGCTTGGCGGCTATGAACAGCCCGCTAAGCGGTTTCTGGAAAATTTCCAGAAACTCGGATTTTCAATGCAACAGTTAAGGGCCACACACATACATATTATCAATCATACAAATTTGCATAAAAATAGATAGAGTGTGGTTCAGCTCCCTTAACCTGGTTTCCTTGCTATTTTCCTTGCGAAATACAAAGTTCTTCTTCAAGGCAACAAAAGTCTTCTTAGCACTTTCACCAATTGGCTCCTATGCTCCCTCACACAACACCAAACATTCTGAACTCACTCTCTCAATGTGCAGAACGAAAAATGAACCACTAAACTCTCTCCTTCTCTCTCAAAATTCCAATTAATGGTGTGTTAATTACCCTTAATTACACTAAAACGAAAATATCATTAAAAGACTTATAATTTCTATTCATGATTACTTAATAGGGTTTTCTCCACCCTTTCATATTCAAGCCAAAAACTCAATTTAGCAAAAATAAAGTTTAATTTAAGTTCTCCAAGGCTTGAACCCACAACCATGCAATTGCCAAATCAATGCCTAACCATTCAACCACTTCATAATTCATGCCAACTAATATAATTCAAATATTATATTCTTAATTGACATGCACAATCAAATTATTAAAACAATGATAATTAAATATCACATAAATGGCATACTTAGGACTCAAACCCAAGTCCTCTCACACAATTAAAGTACTCTCAACCATTTGAGCTAGTACTTTTCCACGTCATACCAATAAAAAATTAATGTCATAAATGATCTTCCCACCCACATTTATTAATTAATTATTTAATTAATTAATTAAATTCTGCGGGTCTTACAATGATCAAAAAAGGGAAGCTCTAGATTATCAAATTTTAAGCAAGGAATTAGGTTAGGGGAGCTATTCATCGCATTTCTTGATTTTAAATTCATAATTATGAATTGTATGATAAGCATGAATGTATTGTACACGTGATTTTCTAGACTATGACAAGTTTTTGGAATTTTTCCAGAAATCGCCTGGTAGGCCTTCAAAGCCGCCAGGCGACTCATGTTAAAACAACCCAGTTTATGGGTTTCTGTTAAGAATCACCTGGCGGTGAAGAGCTGCCGCTAGGCGATGCGTGTTGGTGTTCTTTTCATGAAAAAGCGTTGTTTTTCGTACTTTTTGTGCATCAAGAACCGCCGGGCGCTAGTTTTGTACCGCCAGGTAGCAGGTTCCTGACTTTTGGGTGCTAGGAGCCATTGTTTTTCTAGTTTGCGCAGGTTTCGTAAAATTGTATTTCTCGGTTTGTTAATCGTCCGATCTAGGTGAAATTTGACAGGTGATCTATAACATGTAGTTATTCACTTTGAATGGTGGAGATTTATTTGGAGGTCACTAGCGAGAGATATATGTTATGCACGATTGTTGCTTTTGAAGTCTTTAAAATGCATGAATAACCTCTTGATAATTCCAAGTAACTTCTAATGAAGCATGATTGGGTTATGTTGTAAGTCTCTATGAATTTGAATGTTCCTTTGGGTTAGTCACATGTTGAGAATTGGTTTATTGGTGAATGCAAGTGTATCAATATAAATTTGCATTGGTGCATAGGATCATGTGCTTAAGTTGTCAGAGTGTTACTACTTTATATTTGTTTGAGCATATGTTATTTATAAGTTGAAAATGAATGCTAGCACGGATTTAAAGGGTGGAATATATATATATATATATATATATATATATATATATATATATGGAGATTGATGCATATGATATATGGTGATAGTTGTGTACGGGTATGATGAAGCCATCTAAATTGAGATTGTGCATGGGAGTCATGTTGATTTCTAGAAGCCTATATTCTTGATTGTGGATATGCATAATTATAAGACTAGGATTGATTTTACTATGTTCTGGGTGCTTAAAAACTAGTACGACACAAGTACTGGTGTAGCACTTAAAGATGGTGTTTGACTGCCAAGCAATAGCTACAAAACCAGTGGGGTATCAAAGCACGTGGCGTCTGGCGGTAAGGGTTGTCCCGCCAGACGATACATGCAAAAATAGTAGCATTAGAGGCGCCTGGCGACTCGTGAGTAGCGCTAGGCGATAGTGCTGCATATGAAATTGTGTTACTAGTTTTGGATGTGTGTGATCTACAAGGCTTGGGTGATATCTCTAAGATCGGCTTGCTGGTGTTCCTTGAGTTATGGCTCGGGACGTATCCTTTGAGTTGTGGCTCGGAACGTATCCCTTGAGTTGTGGCTCGAGATAGGGGTTAAGCACGTGTCATTCCTTGGGTTGTGGCTCGGAATGACATCTCATGAGTTATGGCTCATGTTGGCGAATGAGCACGAGGAACTATTGAGTTGTGGCTCGGGTTGGCGAGTGTTGCCGGTGTGAGTGTGCATGTTGTGGCGCATACGGATGGGTCCAGTTAGATTGCCCTCCTCAGTATTAAGCTCACAAGTTTGGTAGTCTTGGGACATTACGAATGATATTCATATTGGGAACTCCACCTGGCGTTACGGAGTGTGATCCGTAGCATGGTTTCCCGCATGTGCTCTACTAGTTGTGGCTGGTAGGTGTGGAAGCAAGACATCTTGGGGTACTCATCGGAAGACGTGGAACACGAGTAACATGGTGGTGGCCATGTGACATGAAATCAAAGGATGGAATCCTTTGGTGTGCTTGTAATGATATGTATGTTTATATATATATATATATATATATATATATATATATATATATATATATATATATATATATGTTTGTATTAATTGTAACCTCACTCTATCTGCTTGTGTTTGGTGATGATCGTGTATGCGGTACACGGGAGCAGATGATGTTGCAAGTGGATCTAGTGAGGCATAGAGCCGGAGTAGGGCTAGTTGGGAGAAGATTTTTCTCAGAGTTTTATTATTTTATGTATTTTAAGGATTATGTAAATGTATGGATTATTGAACATGATTTTTATATTTGAATTTTATAAATTATGAATTTGAGATATTTCACGATGAAATAAAGTTTTAAATTTCTCGCATTTTTGGGAAATGAACTGAAATAAATGAGAAATATTTATTATGTTTTTATTTTATTATTTAAAATCCATAGTATCCAGGCGGGGTGTTACAGTTAAAATATAGTTGGAAGTTAAACCATGGGTGGATTGTAGCACATTTAAATTTAGAAGAGTTTTGGGAAACATTGTTTGGTAAATAAGTTTGTTGTGATGCTTGAGGCATTTAGAATATTACCACATAAGGGTTGTGATTGAGTTTGGTTGTTGTAATTGGATTCATATAAGAATGTGGTTAGTGGTAAATTTAAGTGTTGGCATGAGTGTAAATGGATATGCATTTGTGAACTTATATTATTGAACTGCATAATGTTTTAGTAGTAATCTTGAGTTAAGCTGCAAAATATAGACCTGTAAATAGTTACTCTAATGCATATCTGAGATATTGAGGATATAAAACTTTTTTGGGATGCTAAACTAGTAGCCGGCACATTACTAGTATAGTTCCTGACGGCGTAGGAAAGGCCGCCAGACAATAAGAGCATCAGGGAGGTCCTTGGAGTGAGGGGCATCTGGCGGCGAGTAGTGACCTACTAGGCGATAGCCGTGAAACAAAGACTCTGGAATCTGCGTGGCGCCTGACGGTGAGAGGGTTTTGTCAGGTGATCTACGCAGGAATGTCACCTGGCGGCGCTCAGGCAGCACTAGGCGATAGCGTTGATGGCAGTGCACTTTTCTTGATTGTGTGTTGTATGTTGTAATATGGGACTTGGAATAGGCGATGTTTGATTGGGTCATGAGCGAGGAGGTTTATGGTTGTTTGTGAACACGTGATAATATGACTGGGGAGGTTCATGTTATGATGTTCTCGTGTGAGGATACGAGCGGAGAGGTTCGTATGTTTCGTGCTCACACTTGAGGGTTGTTACAAGCGGGGAGGTTCATAGCTGTTGGATCACGTGTGTTGGACTACGGGCGGGGAGGTCCGTAGAGTTGGTCTACGAGCGGGGAGGTTCGTAGAGGTAGGACCACGAGCGAGCAGGTTCGTGGAAGCATGTTATATCCTGGTTCCATGGTCAATTATTTGTGTGACTTATAGGTTGGAATACCTTAGGGGCATTAAGGTTCTTGGCCAAGATTTAACTAAAATGAAGTATTTTTTGGTGGATCTTTACTTCTATTAAATTATATGTTATCTGATTATGAGTTCACCCTTTCTGTTTGTGTTTGGCGATGATCGTGTGACTTGACACACCAGGTGATGCTAGTCATGCCTAGAGACGGAGAGCGGGCTAGCAAGAGACTTTTAGTTAGGAATTAAGTTTATGTTTTTTTTTTTTACTTTATTTAGTCAATTTATTGGAACTTGTAGTACATTTTGATTTGGATTATTTAAATTTAAGCGCGTTGAATGATTTTCAAATTTCCCCGCGTTCGGGAATAAAAAATTATGACGTTTGGATTTCAAGTATAAATTATTTCTTTTATTTAATTAATTTCTAGTAGGGATGTTACATAGACCATTTTGTGTTGTTCTCTAGTTGCATACTTGATTGTGGTCATGAATGACCAGTTTCATTTCGTGTACTTCAAAGATTAATGCGAAATGCTGCCAAAATTTTATCAAATTTACGATGAAAGACTTCTTTGTATACGTGTTAGAGAATGATGAAAAGTATTTTTTCCCAAAGGATAGGGCCTTATCTTGTGAGAATTAAAAATTTGAGAATGATGGAGTTTGTTAACAACGTAGTATGGTTCGAAGCTGGATGAATGCACATTGCATTTTGTGAAGAATATGAAAAAGGAGTTTTTGAGTTCTTGCAATATGCTCAATAACACACCATCTATGTGAATAAGACATATTATTGTCCTTGTGTTCCTTGTTTGAATCAAAGGCATTAGTATTTGGCCAAAATATGTCATAAATTGTTCATCTTCGGTATAGTAAGGAGATATACAATTTGGAATTGGCATGGAGAAGTATTAGACAATCTTATGACGCCACAAACCAATGAACATGTGGAAGAATGGATGAATGATCATTTAGAGGATAGGGTACGTGATGTTGGTGCATAAATGATGCAAGATCCCATTTATATGAATCTTTCAAGTTTGATTCAAAGGAACAATTGTACTCAGGATTTGCTAACTTTACACAATTATGAGAAACTTTAAAATTATTCCGTTTAAAAACAAGAAATTGATGGACCTATAAAAATTTCACAAAATTATTGGAGTTGTTGAAGAAGATGCTTCCAAAAATAACATGTTACCTAATCGTAACTACGAGGCGAGGAAATTTCTATGTCCAAGGTTTGGAGTACAAAAAGATACATGCATGCCCTAATGGTATCAAAATTATCCATAATATCAATATTAAAATTACAAATATTTTTAAATTAAAAAAAGTAAAGAGCAATACTTTGTTGGTTTTCGCGAGAATAGAAGAAGAAGCACGAGGTCATGAAAAATCAATTATGGAGGCGGGGCATGGAGCATGGGGTTGCGCTTAAATTAGAGCACACTATGGGGACAATGATATTGTGGGGACACGAAATAACCCTCCTTTGACGAACACTACGGAGGTGGCGTCTGCGGGCGTTCACAGCATATAGGAGCAGTAACAACGACTATGATGATGGTGACAATAGCTAGAGAAGTGTCGATAGTAGTGGAAATAGGTACTAGGGTGGAGTGAATGAGAAAGGAGAGAGTGGTAACGGAGAAATGGGCAGCGACGAACCCATAGTGAGTGACAATTGCTTAGAAAATGGAATGGAAGTCCTTGAAGACCCAAAGAGGAAGGACAGAGTGAAACAAAGAAGATTAAGCGCGAAAACGAAAGCTTTACATTAAAATTGGAAGCTCGTGTGTTTTAATGGAGAGAAGATGATACTACATCGGTTTTTAAAAATCATATAGTTGGATTCTACATTGGTGCCCCTAACAACTGATGTAGTTGTTACCTTTTTTTTTTTAAATACAAAACATATAACATATTGGTTGTCTCGCTCAACCTTATCTGATTTTTTTCTTACAAACTTATATGCAATACTATCACAACAAAAAACAAACTAATTTTAGCGGAGGTTTCTTAATATGGGTTATGATAACCTCCAATAACAAATACGAATAGAGGGGGTTTCTCCCAAACCCATGATAAGTGTCAATGATTCTCAAGAAACCACAAAAAAAAATTTAGATTTTTCTTTCTCATCTCATTTTCACTTTCCCTCTATTCTGATTATCACCTCCCTCTCTTTCTTAGTTTTCTTAATATCATAATTATCACTATGTTGGAATTCCCTAGAATATTCTCAATGGTAAGACAAATGTTGTAAAGCTCCATTTCTTTGATCAAATCCTCGTCTATCAATCATTTTATAAAATTTTTCCATTTAGTTCTTCATAGAGTGGGTCTTCCAATCCTTGGATCCTCTAATACTTAATCGCTTTCCCTTTGCCTTTGATGCTCAGATCACTGGTGTGTCAACTTAAGAAATCAGTATTTGGACTTAACCAACCTCCTTGACAATGATATCTTAAGTTAATGATATTATAATTTCCTTTGGATTTAAGAAAAACATTATTGATCGATGTATATATTTGAAGGTTTGTGGGAGCAAATTTATATTTTTAATTTATATGTTTATGATATCTTACTTGCAACTAATGATCTTGATCTATTAAGTGAGACTACGAAATTTTTATCTAACAACTTTGAAATAAAAAATATAGGTAAGAGATATTGTATTCAGGAACTAATCAGAATCCCCTTGTAATGTGTGAAATTTGGTGTCCACTATAAAACTCCACTTGCAATGTGTCATAGTCTGCAATATGATATGTGTAATAGGAACCCAGGTAGCTAAAAGATTGGAAAATTTCATTGGCAATTTATTTTTTCCTTGTTTTCACAGTACTCCAGATTTTGTTTTTGATCACTTTTTAGATTGTAGGTTTTAGAATGACTTGAGGGTTGCACATTCCGGAAGTCAAATTGTCGAAGATTGACCTACTGATTGTGCAATTTCGAAGCTATTTTATTTTGTTTTAAAATGATGAACGCGAGTTTGGTGGACTGTAATTGTGAAATGCAATTTTACGTCGGTTGAAATACAATTCATTCAATATAGTTGGTCTGTCCATGATGACAAGCTCATACCTTTATTTTTATAAAAAAAATATTAATACAGGAGTACTTAGGATACTCCAATGTATATATACATTATTATAAAGATACAAAAAAAATTGTAAAATAAAAAAAATTATAAGCTATGATCCATGAATACGATATGTGTATCGGATACGACACGTATCCGATATGTCGATACGTTTATTTTGAAAATAATAAGATACGATACGTGATAGATACGCGATATATGAATATTGAAAATTGTACATTAATTCTTAAAAACATAATAAATATACGATTGTTAGTGTGTGAATCCGAATTAAAATTATATGTACTAAAGTTGTCAACATAAAAAAAATATAAATTATTGTCATCATAAAAGTACTATAAAACTCTCAAATAATGATCAATTTCAGTAACAAAAAATATGTTAGAGGCCAATTTCTTAATTAGAGACCAATTATTTTGGTAGTCAAAATCTTGGTAACTAATATTAGTGACCAATTTAGAAACCAATTCATAATTAAAACAATTTTAATTATCAATTTAGAGACCAATTATAATTTTTTGGAACTATTCTAGTTGTCAATAATTTTTAGTTTTTAAATTGGTCAATATATAATGACTAATTATTTTTTGTTACTAAAATTGATCTTTATTCAAATATTTGTTTGTACTGTACTACAACTTTATAAATTATATACTTCACTGATAAGTATCAATAAAGTATCCTAAAGTATCAGATACGAACACGTGTCGGACATAGATACGTGATCCAAGTTGAAGTATCGGTGCATCATAGATTATAAGCAATGAAGTGGTCTCCATATTGTCTCCTTTAATGTTCTTATCTATATGTTGATATTTGACCAAGAATATTTGCATGAAAAAAACATCTTACTACTTTGCAACCAGTTAAAAATTGTGTTATACAAAAGAGCTTTGTATAATATTGTTGTATTGTTGTGGCTTGTCAACGTATATCAATGTTGAAATTGCTCTATCGAAGAAGTTATTAATCTTAAAGTGTTGAAGTTGCTCTATCGGAGAAGTTATTAAGTTTAAAGAAGATGGATCAAGATCGTAATCGATAAAACTTTATTTTAGACATCCAAAAGGAATATGTCTCAAAAAAAATTTTAGTACTAACTATTTTAAATCTAAAAAAATAATCTCTTAAAAAAACCTCAAAAAATAATTTTGAAAAAAACTATGATAAAAAAATATCTCTTACAAATTTGCTTTAGATCTCTTAAATTTTTATGAGTCGTGCCTATTCTTGAAAGTGTGATTAAAATCAAACATTTTATGACTTGAATGAAAAAGTCATACTAGCATTCAAAGATAAAAATACGGTGGAGAATAAGTTTATTTATTTATTTTTATCTATGCTAGAATAGTTTTAATCCGTAGAAGATATTTGAGTTTCTTCTCTCTTTCACATTTTTATCTCCTTTTTTTGTCATGAACAATTTTAGCTTAATCTCTTCATTGTTTATAATTTTTTATTGGTTCTTGGTGTGCTTAACTTAAAAAAAAAACATTCGAGTAATATTTTTTTGTGTAACTAATATTAATTAAATTATGTAATGATTATGTTATATATTCATATAAATAGATTAAATTTTAATTTTGAAAATTAAAACTTTTGAAAAATAAGTACTTTTATTCTTATCTTAAATCTTAAATAACTATCGTTAAAAAATAAATAAATAATATTCTAACAAAAAAATAAATAGTTAAATTTTGTAAGTATTAACGAAAGAGTAATAAATTACTATCACTATTTTTAATATTTATCATTTGTTTAGGGAAGAAGGGTCTCGAGATGGGTGGAAGCATTTCATGAGCTTTCATTTCGGTTTTCTTTTTTTGATTTCATGAGCTTTCATTTCGGTTTTCTTTTTTTCAGACAAAAAAAAGTATTATTATTATTATTATTATTGTAATACTTAAAAAAAATTGCTTTAAATTTTATAAAATTATTTTTGTATAATAAATAAAGCTTTTGTCATCGCACTTTACTTATAAATGGATATATATATATATATTGTGTTCAAGCATTACTAACAGGTGGTTGAATGGTAATTAAGTCAAGAAATGTTAAAATAACATATGAAGATAATGCAGAAAGCAAAAGTAATGTAAATACAGGAGAGAGAAAAATGTGTAAAAGGAAAAGAGAGAACATGTAATTAAGATATACGTGAAATATATATTATTTATTAGATTACCCTAATGATTTATTGAAAATAAAAGAAAGGAGATGATGGGATGGAAAGATGAATGGAAGATTAGGGCACAAGTATTCCTTAAGTTAGGGGGCATAGGTGGTTGAACCTGGTGGTGGAGGACATGGGGAAAATAATTCACATGGGATCAGACGTGGAATCTTTGACTTTTTCTTTCTATACATAGAATTGGAAAAAATCCTTACATATTCTGAGTGCTCCTTCCATGACGAGTGAGAAAGAAATAGCAATCACAAAAGTAAAAATCATCCATTTCTTACACTCATTCCCCATACCTATTATGTTTTCTTCAATTCCAACTTTAACTTTCAATACACTTCACAATCTCTACACAATTCAATACACTTCCCTTTTATACACATCAAATAATCAAATCAACCAACAAATACTTCCTTACCACTTCCACATCTTAGTATTTATTAATTATTAATATTGTTTGTTACTTGTTTGGCCATCCAACATAATGAAGCCACTACATTAATCTATCGTCAAGTAGACAATATAGTTCTAATGCTTCATAATTACTCCAAGCCACCACAGTGGCATTCAACAAACTCTATTTAACTTTTTATTTTTATTTTTATGTAAAGTGGTTGTTGTTGTTAATTAGATTAAACTATATTTTTGTTCCATAAAAATAAACGTGAACAATAAATATAAAGATAGACTTGTGAAAAGTCATTGCAATTCTTCGACTCGGTACATGGATCTTCTTCCTTTTTGTTGAATCTTATCTTGTAGTATTACAAATATCATATTAATTAAAAATTTATCAGATTACATTATATAAATAAATATAAATTTTATTTTATAAACTTAAATTAAATATAAAATAAAATTTTCAAGTGATTCATGACATTTAAAAATAAAATTTATCATTTTCGTCTTGTTATAATAGTTGTGTGTAGTGAAGTGGTAGCTTGTCTCATGATGGTTGGTGTAAGGTTTACAAATTAACATCCATTTGCGATTGTGGAAAGCTTGCAATTCTAAAAACGACAAGATATCAAAAGAATGTGGGTAAAAAAATTTGTGATTGTGCTAGATACTAGGTTAGATTCAATGTCTTCCAATTTTTCAGCTAATATTTCATATAAAGGAAATATATTGGTTATTAATTTTCATTTTGATGTTTTTCTGTTGAATAGTAGAGTGGGTGTGAAGATGTTATATGGTGTAATTTTTTTCAAATGGTGCTATGAAGATATTGTTAATGAAAGAGATGTTATTATCCTCAAGCAAATTGGGGAGATACAAAATTAGGAGAATTCACTCAGGGTTTCCAAAAAATGGTTGTTGGTATTAGTAGGAATTGTTAATGAACCTGAAATTCAAAAAATACATCACATAATTTTCCCCAAAATAAACAACCATATTCTTCTTAAATACATAATCCTCAATGATCCAAAATACAAAATGCAGACAGTGTTATCCAAAGTACATAATCCTAATTGATCCAAAATTCAAAATCCACAGTCATCCAAAGTACATAATCCAGATTCATCCAAAATACATTATAATCAGTATACATTCATCAAATATGACTAAATAAACATTGACTTAGTCATATTTGTAATAATATAGAAAATAATATAGAAAATCAAAATTGCATTTATGATAATGTCTTTCACAAAATGCGGGAAAATTAAAAACATTTATTACAACGCCATAAATCAAAATTCGTAAGTTCTAGATGACCATTACAAGTTAACGTTGGAAAAACCAAATGTTTACCAAAACATAAAATCCATAAAACAACTCCCATGCTAGCCCCTCTTCGGATCTAAGTGTCACTAGCTGCACTTATAACATCATCTGCCAATTATACAATCATCGTCAATCACAAACAGATAGGGTGAGCTAATAGTTCCAATGTATATAAATCACAATTCAAATATATACACACTCATCAGAGAACTCTATCCTCTAATTCCATAAAACATGGTCACCAACATATTTATCCACGTTCTACATCTTCAAATGATGACCCTAAGACATCCTTTGCTACCACAAGCCACAACTCGTGGTTCCACCATCTACAAGCCACAACTCGTAAAAACACGTGCAAGACTATCTTGTTATAGACCACACTCTGTAACGCTAGGTGGAGTTTCCAATACGAATAATAATTCCTAGTCTCGACATAAGATTAGCATATCACTAGCCACAACCTATGATTGCATAATCGAGTGGAGACCATTCGTACGAGCCACAACTCGCACACTCACACTGGTACCACTCACCAGGCTAAAACCTGGGATCGCCACGTGTTTACCCTCCATTACGAGCCACAACTCAAGGAATGCTCCAGTAAAGTCCATCCTTAAGGTACCACCTAAAGCCTTGTACACCACGCACAACCAAATAAAATTGCCCCTACCCATGCGTCATTGTCTGGCACTGTCCAAGTGTTGCCAGGCGAAATTTGGTTCCATATCGCTTAGTGGAAGCCTCGTGTCGCCAGGCACCAAGCGTCTCAGAAGCCTCTACCTTTGCATATATTGCCTGGCATGACCACCCTCACTGCCAGGCGCCATGCGTTTCAGAGGCCCTCTATTAATTATAGTTTTCGCTTGGCGGTACGACCTTACCGTCAAGTGCTACACCAATACTGCAAAATACATTGATTTGGCACAATAGAGCAGATGCTACGCACTCAAACCATTCCCTACTCATTGTACACTTACTAAGTTACCTACATCTCATTCACAAGTAATCCTACATGCATCACCCTATGTCACTGTGTTACCCCTTAAGATTTAGCTATATCCAATCATGCTTCCCAATCTTATACCATTGTCAACAAATCATGCCTATTTCCCATCATTGTTCCCCAAACCTCACTGCAATTTCCCCATAACCTCTTGTAACACACCAATTAAGCTTTAGCCTACCACCACACCATACTCTCAACTTTGGTCCCCCAACAGGTTCACCAAAATCCCTAAGTTATATTTTGTAACCTCTTATGCTTATTACTCATTCTGCTAAGCCTTAACTTCACAAGTCTTGTAGTCTCAATTCTTCCCACCACTCACTCATATTTATCTCTTCCTATATTCATACCATGCTAATTATTCATTTTTCCTCTTATTTTCACCTAGTTAACCTCATTGGTTTTTCCACAATAGATTTTTTCCCAACACACCCACAACCCAACCAACATTAAACCTAACCAACATTAAGCTGCTGGTTTTCACGTGACGTCTGGCGACAAGGAAGTGCTGCCAGACGGGGCATATGATTCTCGACAGTCCAGAATCCCTACACCTACATTATACTCACATTTTTTTCCACTATTCCATTCAACAACTCAACCATTATGTTTCAACCCTAATAAATTTTCTAGCATCCATCAATGTACATTCCATCAGTAATTTAGCAATACATTGCCATTAAATACAAATTCAAGCTTAATGATCCTTTTCAACTTTGATTAACCCAAATGGTCCTAACATCATCCAATCACCAAAATCACAACATGAATCATAATTTCATGGCATACATCCATTAATAAAACCCTAATAATCATTATTCCCCAATCAGAATCACCCAGCAAACCCAAACAATTAAATCAACACACTATTGGCAGACACAAGACACGAACCCAAGTCCTCTCAACATGACCATGTACCCTCAACCATTTGAACTAGTATTAATCCTTGTCGTAAATGCCCGCAGTAAATGTCATAATTATTCCATTACCCACATTTATATTAAATAATTATTTATTTAATTATTTATTTTTCTCAGGTTTTACAATCTTCATATTGTTAAGGTGGTTGTGGTGGTGGATTCGTTGGCTGTGAGGACTATAAATTTGGAGGGAGTTTTGGACAATGTTTTATGTTGTGAACAAGTTGACAACAATTGCTGCATTTTTTTAATCGACACCTTTTCTTAGTTGGGTATCATCCTTCTTTAACTCCTATGGTTTCAATTTTCTCTTTTTCTTTGGTCTCCTAGGCAAAGTCCTTTTACGTGGGGGTAACACATCAGGGAAGGAAGTCCTGGGCCACAAAAGTTGCTCATACACAAGGAAGATGATGGAGTTATATATCTTTTCATAAGTTGACCTTCTGAACCAGTGAGGGATATATTCTTCCCCATTCAAGTTTAAGAACTTCATAGTAGTAAGTGAATGGTAGTAAGGGATGGTAGTGATAAGCCATTTCCTACAACTACAGTCTTGTGTGTCTGGGTTGATAGTATACTTCTTTTCTATCATTGAAACATGTGTCACTTCTACACTAGTATTAAATGCTTCATTCATGTTGTTCACCAGTGTGTCATATATTATTGACTTTGTAAACCAAGATTTGGACCAAAATTTGTTGTAATCACAAATAAAGGTTACATATTGATGAAAATATTACTAAATAAGTACAGTGTCCTTGTAAGTATGGAACACAACTCCTGGAGAATAGCTATGAGGTACTATTGACATCTTTAATATTTTTCATTTCTCTTTCCCATGACACAGTATGTGTGCCTGTGGCAGCCTTCCACATTAAAGTCTTCCATCTTTGGCTTGCAACCCTTTCCTAAAATTTGAATATAAATCCTCATACAAAATTCTTGCTCTACCCCAAGTAAAAGGTCATGCATTGTAGGAAATATACTTTGTTTTACAGATCATAATGCAATATCAGTCTTTTATACACCCATTCTTCTTTAAATAATAAAGAATAATAAATACCAAATGAATAACAAATACCTTCTATTGATCTGACATAAATGTGCATGCCCCATAAATTTCAGGACCACCAATGTCTTCAATTATCAATTCCAAGAACCACTGTTGATAATGACAAAATTTCACAAGTAATTTTATCTTTATTCTAAAAAATTCAATGAGTTATAATCCATCAAATTCTTGATAAATTTTATTAAAAAAATAGATGCAAAATTTCACAATGATATGACTCTTCTTATTTCAAAAACTCTACAACAACCAACAATAATCACACATGCATGGAAATTAAAACCAATGCTTAAACAAAATGAAAACTCCAAATGCAAATGAAAAAAATCCAAAAGGGAAAACATTCAAAAGTTCATCAAATAAATTCAAAAATAATAAATAATCAAGTAAATGAAATAGAAGAAAAAATCAAATCAATTAGTGACAAAAAGATATAATTAAAAATAAAAGAGAAAAAAAATAAATATAGATCAAAGAGAAACTAGAAATCGAGAAAAGAACACTTTCAGGAGTAAAACAAATGTGTTTTATTCTGCATAAGAGATAGACCGTGAAGAAACATTGAAGATCCTTTATGTAAAATCTGTATGTAATCATTTGTATACAAAATTTGTATGTAATATATTTGTACCTAAAATTTAATTTATTTTAATCTGTATGAAATTATTTGTAAACAAGAAAAATATGATTCAAAAGTAAAAACTACCTTGGTAAAAAAGCTAAACTAAATTCAAATAAAACAAATTCAAAGTGGTTATACCCACCATGTTTTCTTATCTACGCTATTGTTGGGGTCGACCTTCGACCTTGATTGAGTGTGTTGAGTTCGACTTAATTCAACTTTCGATCGGGTCTGATGGGAGTCAATCTTTCGTTTGGATTAACTTAAGTCAGCTTAGACCGACGTTCGGCTGGGATCGACAAGGCTGATCTTTGATTGGGTTGACTCGACTAATTCGATTGGGGTTGACTTGGCTGACCATTGACCTTGACTCAGTGGGTTGAGTTTAAATAAGGTTGACCTTTGACCGAGTCTGATGCAGATGAACCTTCTAATCTACAATCAGGACTGACTCGACAAAATCTTCGATCGGGTTCGACTCGTGCCTACCTTCAGCCTAGTCCTCAACCATCTTGGCTCGACTTATATGCACTTTGATTTTGGATATTCAAAGTCCAAAAAATAGTTCAATCTAAATCTAGTTAAGTGGATTGGGATTTGAATTTTCAAAATTCAAACAATGATTCAATCCAAATCCAATTAAGTGGATTGGACTTAAAATTCAAAAATATGAGTTTAGATTTGGGATAAATCCATTTAAATAGAGTTAAAACAATATGGATTTAAGTTATTATATATTGGATTTCAAAATTTGGATCTTTTGTCCATCCTTAGCCCACTATGAAATCGACACACTATCGCTTCAATTAAATAAAGTTTTGGGGTAGCAATCATCTGAGTGACAAAAAAACATCAATGATGTGTTTGAATGAGACAATTTAAGAGAGTCATTCATTTATTTGAAGAATTTAAAATTATTTCAAGAAAAACCATATGTTTGGATGAGGAAATTAAAAGGAAATTGAAATTGATAAATTTTAAGAAAGTATTTTAAATAACTAATATAGTTAAATTTGAAATTCACTAAAAAAACATAAGGAAATTGACATTTCCCAAATTTTGAAATTGCTCATTGTTATGACAAAAAAATTCTACCAATTCAAAAAGTCGAATTGGGTCAGATAGAAGGTCAAGACGAGTCGGTTCGGGCCAAAGGTCGAGCTAAGGTGGGTTGGGTTAAGTCGGGTTAGGTCAGGCAGGCTAAAATTCAAGTCGGATCGGCTCGAGTCGGGCGGAAGGTCAAGTCAAGCTAGTCTGAGATGAAAATTTAGTCAGGTTGGGCCAAACAGAAGATCGATCCAGGCTCAGTCAGGTCGAAGGTCGAGTCAGGCCGAAGGTCGATCTTGGGTGTGTTGTGTCGAAAGTTGAGGCGGGCCCAACCGGACTAAAGGTCAAGCCAAGCCCGACCAGGTCAAAGGAGATCTTTGGAGGCCGAGTCGATGCTCGAGCAAGTTTGGGCCAAGCCGAAGGTTGAGCTAGGCTAGCTTAGGCCGAAGATGGAACCAAACTAAGTCAAAGGTTGAACTAGACCAACGTGGGTGAAAGACGAGCCAAAAGTTAACTTGAATCAAAAGTCAAAACAAGTTGGATTGAAAGTCAAGCTAAGGTTAATTTGATACAAAGATAAGTTTGTTATAAAATAAAAATTAAATTGCTTTATAAAATAAAATTGAAATTTAAAATATTTTAATTTTTTCATCTAAACTAATTATTTAATAAATAAAAATAATTCAATTGCAAGTAATTATCACGAAGCAATGTTTCAAACACTAATTAAAAGCATTAATTAATTCTTGACAAATTCAACTTTTTTTCTAATACAAATTGTTGTGGGATCAAACCTAAATTAAATTAGTTTGGAGGCATCCTAGCAAAGCTGAGTAGCCGAGGACGGAGCTAGGATAAAATGAGTGGAGTCAAAATTTAATAAACATGATTAACATTTAATAAATTTTAAAATAATTAGAGAATATTTTATTTAATTACAATACTTTCTTAATTTTTTAAGAAAATATTTTATTAGATGTGTGAAAGAATAATAAAACAACTTTAAAAAAATAAATTATTTATCTATTTATTCCTTCACGCAAATGTCGTTCATCTCTATTCTTTTCTCTCTTTATAAAATAAAAATAAATTAATATTCGGTTCTTTACACTTTAAGTAAATTGGTAAAATATTATGCGTAAATAGAATAGTAATATTAATTTTTTTTCTCTTAATTTATTTATACACATTTCATTATACATAAAAGGTAATCACTTTCAAATATTACATGCGTAGCATATCTTAAAGTGACAAAAAATTTAAAAAGCAAATAATTTATAATTTAAATAGAATATAAAATAATAAGGCAATATTATGTTAAAGATGATAATATTGTATTTACGTAAATGTATAAAGTAGTAATTACAATACATTTATATTTTTATCAAAGAGAAAACCCTATAATGAGTTTATTAAAGTGGATATATTCATTGAATGTAATAATTTTAATATCAATAATTTTACATTAATTTATGAATGTATAAATATATATAGGCTTCATTACTTTTTGGTACCCTAATTTGTTTGTTTGATTTATTTTGGTCTTCTAATTATTTTCTGGTTTAATTTTATCCTTAAATTCTTTAAAAATGTTCAATTTTGTATCTTCCATGGATGTTAATACTGTATACGTACATGTCACATACCATTTTGTGAAATTTTCAGATTTTTTTAACATTTTTTTAACTTTTTTTAAAAATTTAAAAGAAAAATATTAAATTGTCATGTGCTATGTTATGGTGTACCACGTGTCAACTTGATAAATTTTATTTATTTTTTAAATTAAAAAAAAACTGTCATGTGACAAGTCATGATTGGTAGTTGTTTTTTAAATTGAAAAAAAATTAAAAAATTAAAAAAGTTCTCAAATTTACACTTGTCACGATCATGATGTGACATGTGGTAGTTTAATTTTTTTTTAAATTAAAAAAACTGAAAAAAAAAATGAAAATTTCACTGAACAACAATTGACATGTACAGACACGATGTAAACTTAACAACAATGACCAAATTGAGCATATTTAAATGATTAGAAGACCAAATTGAACCAAAAAATATCTTAAATTGAGCCACACACATATATATATATATATATATATATATATATATATATATATATATATATATATATATATATATATCTTAAATGACAAATTTCATTCTTGTTAAATTCAATTTTATTTTATATAATTCATAAAAAGTTTTAAATATTTAAAAAAAATATATAGTGTGGTATATTAAATGAACTAATCCGTATATTTTGCAAAAGGGGAAGAGGAAAAAAGTAACGGTGTGACTTTCCAACAACCAGGGCTAGGTTGGATTACCATGGAAGTCGGAAACCATAAATGCATTTCATTGTAGTAATTATTGTGTATTTTCTTAACCTAACAAAAATACTTTAATACTTTGAATCTATCGTCATCTAATTAACAACCTAACAAAAATACTTTAATGAAACTTGCTTGCTTCCCTTGTTTGCTAGCTATTTTTCTATGGTTAATTTTTGATGGAAAAAAAATAGTAATTAAAAAAATAATTATTGTTACATCAATATTAACCAATATCCGTGTATAATCATCTCACACCCTACATTAATATTAGTCAATGCCCACATATAATTATTGTTAGAAATGATTCATCATAGCACTCAGATTCTACTCAACAAGGAGGTCACATATAAGAGTTTTGCACTTTCAAATCGGATAAACTAGAACATGACTTATGTCACTATCCTGCACTCTCATATCTGACCAAGCAGAAGTTGCCACGTCATCTCCTTCTTCCAACAAATCCATCATTAATTCATCTTCATCACACACCCATCATCAGAGCAACACCGATCCTCCTTGCATCATCCATTGTTGGAGCACACGTTTTGCACTGCTCGCATCACTAGAGCAACACCGAACATCACCCACCGCATGTGTCAACATTGGAGCAGAGAAGGGTTTGCTCGACCAAATCGATGCTTGTTAGAGTAGATTTCAAATAGTATAGCAGCTCCTCCACTTTTACAGCAGATCATGAATCCATCGTAACGATGTGCACATCACCATGCATCACTGCATCTCACAGCCATCGAAGCAGCCACTACATGCTGCACACACTCACAAGAAAACACATAATATCATAACAAACCAGATCTTGTCAGCGCCATGTGCACTCCGTCGAAGATCGTCGCATCTCGTTTCAGCTCCACCTCCAACTTTCTCCTACTACGACATAACACCAGAGAAGAGATCTTGCTAGCCACACAAAGTTGTAGATCCACGAATGCACCTTGCCAAAAAGCTCCAAACGCGAGTAACTACTGCGTAAAGATCAACCTTCTAACAGCTCACTCAAGAGCACGAGCTCCAACCACTACAAACTCAACCCAATTACCATCCCAAACACAGCAACCCACCAAACCTCCAAGCACATCACTGGAAATTGCTACCACACACAAACCACGACTGCCATGGAAACCTAAATCGCACACCACACAAGCCTAGAGCCACAAGCTACACCGCATGACAACCAGAGGAGATCTACAAACCGTAGTAACACCTATTGCAAATCGTGACTCACACATAAATAAGATCTTTAATAGGAAAAATGTGTCATCAATTAGAACATCAACATCTTTAACCCGGCGAATCACCCTACTAAGAGAGAAATAAGATAAAAACCATCAACACAAGAATACAACGTGAAAACTCCAAATCTGGAGAAAATCCTTAACTATTTCTAGTGACAACCAGACAATAACACGATGTGAAATTTTTTACAACATATAGACAACTCTCCCAAAACCTTTGATCCAAGTACACCCACAGTCTCCAAATTAAGAATTAACGCAAATCTCACAACATTATACAACAATAATATAAGAAAGGTCAAATATAAACTTAAAATATTTTTGACATCGAGCAACGAAAACCACGAACTTATTAGAATCTATTATATAGTCACTAACACTCACTCCATAACTTATTATAGGTGATGTGGAACTTTTTAAGATATATTATTTTCATCAACTCAATAATCTTAATAATACCAAATAATTTCTTTGAGCTACATGTTAAAGAATTTTTATGTTAGAATCATCTTACATATTGAAAGGAGTAGATGCCATGCTTTCCTTGAATCAAAACCCCTCTAGGATAAGATCTTGACCACATAAAAGCCTATCTTGTGATTGTTAATCATGATCAATACTTCCTTGATATATTTTCTAAGATACATTAAAGGAAATTTTCATATAAATATTATATTAATTTTAAATTTGTTAATATTATAAGTATAGACTGAAAATTCAGGTTTGTAATGTCAAATATATCACCAATTTTATTTTTTAAATTATAATTAAAGTTAATGAATTTTCAGAGTAATTAAATACTTATTGTATAACTACATATACTTAGTTGCTTTTGTTTTATTTCAGATTGGGAAGGAATGATCTCATCAAATGATTTTTAAATGGCAAGTCAGCCTTGGTCAGAGGTCAAGACGAGTCATCCTCGATTAGTAGTTGAGACAAGTCGGCCTCGACTGAAAGTCGAAACAAGTCTATTTAGGTCAAAAGTTTAAACAAGTTACTTTGGGTTGAAGTTTGAGAGGAGTCAGTCCCAATCGAAGTTCGATGTGGGTCGATCTGGACAATGGGTTTAGCCGAGTCATCCCAAATGTAGGGTTGGGTCGATTCGGCACTAGTCCATGTCAAGTCTAGTCGACCATCACCCATGGTCAAGCAGATTCGATCTAAGTCTAGGTGGATTCGAGTTGGCATTGGCCTAGGTCAAGCCAGTTTGGGCCTAACTTAACTTAAGTCAACTCTAGCAGATTTTGAGGTGGGGTTATCTAGATCCAAGTTCAACTAAGTGAACTAGGCTAGGTCGATTCGAGTCAACCTATGTGTAGGTCGAGCCAAGTCAGCTAGACTCTAGTCTTATAGATCTAATAGTCAAGTATATTAGATTGATCATATTAAATTTAATATAATTAATAAAGTGAATTCAATTTATATTTAATCCAATTTAAATTAGATCGAAAAAAATTCAAATCTAGTGATATAACTAAAAGGAATCTAGATTATTTTATTGGATGTAGATTAGATCTAGATCGGAATTCATGACTACCTTAATTACTATATATACATATATTAACACATATAATATATACTATTGCAGTAACTATACGCCAATGTTCTTATTTATGTATGTTCGTTATAATTTCTTAGTTATTTTAGAGTTATCAATGTAATAATTGAGCGAAAAGAATTTGACTCTAATTATAATGTGAAATTTATTTGTACATATTTTGGTTTGTTTTTTCTTTTTACAATATATCAAGTAATATCATTACTTAGATCTTAAAACTATGTATAACACCAATTCAACGGATAACGAATTCTTACATGAACTAGAGCATGTAAAATTATCAACCACTAGAAGACACTTAAAAAAAAAAGAAAAACTAAAATTTTTGTAATATGGTGTTTATATTTTATTAACGGTTTATATGTTTTTCTTTTGTATATTGTGTGAATTGTGTTCGATGTATTTTATGAGCAAGAGTAATAATATGTACATTATTGTATTTAAAGTAAATTATATTAAAAAGGTTATAATATTAAATTTAGAGACAATTTATTATTTTTTTATATTTAAATTTATTGCAGGAGAAAATATGATCATTTAATTTACTTATTAAGGTGCAAAAGTTTTTTGCATAAAAATTGGAGTTGAAAAAAAAATTAATCTTAAATAAACTAAATTATAACTATTCAAACTCATTTTTATCTTGGACTGATTTAAATTTAATTGAATGATTTAATTGAATATTAAATATGAATGATGAAATTAAATAATAATTTTAAAGGAATATTATAATTTACTTGTATAAATATAATTAAATATTTCACATTTTACCTTTACAATTAAAACAAGTAATACATTTATGTATTAAAAATAAATGTAAAATGTCTCAAGTTTGTCGGGTTTTACAGAGAGCGTTTCACTAGGGGGAATAACACCAATGAGATCTGAGCCTAATCACGTAAGACATTGACACCACTCTCAACCCAAAACCTTAAGGCAATGGGTTTATGGGCCTTGATCATTATATGGTGCTCTACTTTCTCAATTCTGGTCAATGTGGGACTTAGACTCACACTTGGATTCCTAATAATCTCCCCCTCAAGGGTGAGTCCCTTCAACCACATTGGTACACTCCCCCTTCAGCGGAAGTTGCCCAACCACAAGTACTCCTTTTCTGCCCTTTTCTGTACTGCCGTTATTCTTAACGGGACACGCTTTACCTGACCCACAATGTTAGGAAGACTTTCGATACTAGGACTATACTGGTACTGCACTCGTCTGAGCCGGTATTAACCATCGGCTCTGATACCACTTGTCACGTTTTACAGAGGGAGTTTCACTGGGGAGAACAACACCAATGAGACCTGAGCCTAATCACATAAGACACTGACACCATTCTCAACCCAAAACCTTAAGGCTTTGGGTTGAGAGTGGTGTCAGTGTCTTATGTGGTTAGGCTCAGGTCTCATTGGTGTTGTATCTCCCCAGTGATACCCCCTCCTTATAAACCTAACAAGTGGTATCAGAGCCGATGGTTAAAACCGGCTCAGACGAGTGCAGTATGGTCCTAGTATCGAAAGTCTTCCTAACAGTGTTGGTCAGGTAAAGCGTGTCCCGTTAAGAAGAACAACGGTACAAAAAAGGGCAGAAAATGAGTACTCGTGGTTGGGGCAGCTTCCGCTGGAGGGGGAGTGTACCAATGTGGTTGAAGGGACTCACCCTTGAGGGGGAGATTGTTAGGAATACAAGTGTGAGTCTAAGTCGCATATATATATAGGGTTACTTAATTAATTGTAAATATTTTAATAATTTAAATGAGGATGATTTTTATTTTTTATTTCTTCTAAATATTTGGTTTGTCATGAAATTCATTTCGCATCTCCAATATATTTTTTATTTTATCACAACCTTTATGTAATTATGTTAAAATGATGTATGTCAATTAAAAAAAATTTATGTCTAACATTTGAATATTTCTATTATTTTTTAATATTT
>Ga0214543_1003520_pt1 | contig 30307 bp, 19 predicted proteins | sample CNSS2metaG_FD_160094 | JGI IMG/M metagenome (GOLD analysis project Ga0214543, IMG submission 160094) | Root nodule microbial communities from cowpea collected in UCLA plant growth center, Los Angeles, California, USA - CNSS2 | ecosystem: Host-associated > Plants > Roots > Nodule | place: USA... | reverse complement strand
GTATTTGGAGAACCGAGGCCTAAAACTTGGCTCTAATTGCAAAAATGCCACCGCGCCATTATATGCTTCGGTTCCTGGCCAACCGAGGCATATAAGGCGAGGTAAAATGGGAATTCTGCACTAGTGATTCAAGACAAATTTAACAATCATTCTAGCAAAATATTGAATTAGTAAATCCTTCTTTTGGTATAAAATAAAAATTAGCAACTATTTCCATATATATATATATATAAGTTATCATTATTTTTAACATCTAAAAATAATAAATAAATCTCAAGTATGTGTATAAAATAAAAATAAAAAAATATAAACATATATATATATATATATATATATATATATATATATATATAAAAGTTATCATTATTTTTAACATCTAAAAATAATAAATAAATCTCATGACTAAACATAATGATAATCCAAAAAGAAGAAATCAAATTGAACTTGCTCGTTAACTCTAGAATCTAGATATCGAGGAGGGGCACAATGATGCAAAAGCATGAGTGAGTTGGTTGGATAGAGTAAACATGCCTTACAAAACTCTGCAAGATAAAAAGAAAAAGAAAACATGTTAGAAGTGCTATATTAAAAATATGTGTTGCAACATCGATTAAGATATGGCATTTATTTCATATGTTAGAAGCAATTATTTGGTTTGGGGGCACAAATCACAAATCCTTAGAAAGACTTCGAAATATTCCAAATCTCGAAGGATCACATTCTACACATAGTCCTACTTCTAATTAACTAGAAGAAAGTAACATTTCAATACCAAATATATTTTAAAATCAAAGGTATCGAACATTACACTGACAAGTGTCAATTATGTAACACAAACGATTTATATATAAATATTGCAAGTTCCCACACTTGCATTTTTGTAGTTGTAAATGAATTTTTCAAAGAATCACAACTCACAAACTAATTTAACCTTAAAAATTTGAAATTACTTTGATATTATTAATGAAAATGCATTAAAGGAAGGTGACATACAAATGATGATAATGAGTAACCATGCTAGAGATTTGTACGTGAATGAGACTAACATCTTTGAATATTTTTTTTTTAAACCAATGGTGATAAGATGTCTGTAAAAAAGAATAATTGCTTTTTGTGGTATGACCAATTATAGTTGAGAGACAGAGAAGTGTGTCAAGCAAAATGTTTTCCTTTTCTATTTAAAATACTAATGAAGCTAGTAAAATTAATCAGCCTTGGTACGAGTTAAAGGACAGAGTGCTATTTATATATCATCATAAACATAAATTTCATCAAGTTCTATATAAAAAACTAGTTAGGAATATTGATCAAAACAACCTTCAAGCAAATGATAAGAAAGATACAGATTGCTAAAGCAGTAACATTCAATTATATAAAGATTCGAGAAAAGCATAAAATTTATATATCTAACCTACATCTCCCATATCAATAAAAAAGTGACATATAGGGCCATTCCTCTCACTCTTGGTGATCGCTGCAAATATTTTGTTTTTCAACCACTCAGGGTTCTACAAATGATATAATAGGTGCAAAATCAGATTTCTAGGAAAAAATAAAGCAATTCAAAGTGTATCAACTTATTCAAGAGTCTGAGTGTGGTTTTTTGGTTGAAAGATTTCCACCACCCAGAAGACAATATGTCAGTGGTTGTTTGTTTCTGATTTTTAACTTAAGAAAGTTGAGTACCCACTTGGGATAAGGTTAAACTAGTGTGGTTTCTGCAAAACAAATGAATCCCAAAAGTGCTTAACGTACTGGGGTATCTTGCACTCTCTTGTGCTAGTGCATCACGAAATGCCCTATGAGTGATGAAATTGTCACGCCTGCATCAAAAACATATTTGAACAAAATAAAGTTCCTAAGTATGCTTCTATGAGAATATAACATCTTACATGATATAAATTGAGAAAAGAAAAGGTTAATGTATATCATAAGTATGTTTCTGTGAGAATATAATATAATAATCAAAATGTTCCTAATCAGCTCGACAATAATGAGTATGCCAACACATCAACACATAAAATTCCTAAACCGAATCCAAAGGTAGTCAAATATAAAAATACATATAAAATAAAATAAAAAAGCATAATAGGAATCATATATTGTCAATGTTATTGGAACTAAATTTTGAAAAGAAAACTACATTAGAAGTACATGGCCTAAGGGAGCTTATACCAAAGAAATCCAAATTGAACTACCACTTTAAGGTCTTTCTCCTTGAACAATGAAAGAGAATTATTTTCAGGTTTTGAGGAAATTCAATTATCATAAGACCAAACATGGGTCAGTTTAATAAATGCAAACAACCTCAATACTCGTTTATTTTCTCTGATGATAATTCATTTCAAAATAGTCATACAATACAAAAATTGTCGATAAAAGAGACGAAATAATGCAGAGAATTTTTTTAGCAATTGCATAAATTAATAATGCGGTGACAGTGGTGACAATTATGTAGCTCAAACCTATTGCAAGAAGAAGATAAGTGTAATAATAGTATTTGTTTATGATCTGCAGAGTGTGGTAAAGTTTCTATTTCTGAAGGAAAAAAACAACATTTGAAAATTTTTGACTTATAAGCAATTTTTTCTTCTTCGTTAAGTACTTTAAAAAAAACTTATTATACCTGAATGAAGAAAAATCTTGCATGTGTTAACATATATTTATGTTCTATCCTACTTTCTTTCTTTGTTACAAAATATAATTATTTACCTCCTATAAAGTTCCTAAACCATTGCAACAACTCAATCAACACAAAAACTTGAATATGCAACTTCAAAACTTGAAGTTATAAACGAAGGACCATAAGGTGTTCTTATCGTGTTTCACCACTTGTGTGGTAGACGAAGGTTATTTTCTTGGTTTATTTGACCTTGAATGATTCTATTCTAATTACCAGTAAATTCTACATTACTTTCCTTTCTTTATCCTTCCGCTTTTCAGAAGTTATCTCACCCTACATTCAACAATCTTTTCCAATTCTTGAATCGAAAATGAAACAGTATAGAAAGTAGATGATAACATTAAACAAATTTTGCAACGCATCGAGCCTAAATACATAGACACCAATCAAAATCACCTTAAACCTAAACCAATTTCTATCCCAATTTCATAATTAGAACCCTAAATTCTATCCCAACATGGAGATATGGGACACATGGACGCACCTGTGAGTGAGGTATTCACGCATAAAGAAGGAGATGCACATTGGCATCGCGCACGGAGATGTTCACGAAGGTAACATTGGGAGAGACGGACATCTTTCTGTTTGAGCAAAATGTAGAGTATATAAGAAATTGAAAAGTGAAATGTAAAGCGAGAAAAGTGAAATGTATAATAATTAAAATGAAAAATACGAGTGGAATTTTTCTTCATACAAAAGTGTGTAAGAAAACTTATAATTTTTTTATAATATAATTTTAAATGTAAATTTTTAAGGCAACATTTTTTTTTTTTGTTTCAACCACACATTTGGAAAGTAGCATTTTAAAAAATGTTGCTTAAATGATCAATACTTTATAAAATGTGGTCTTAAGTAATTTTTAAGCCACACTTATTAGAAAGTGTGGTCTTTGGTAATTTTTAAACCACACCTATAAAATTGTTGTTTTTTATTTTTTTAGGCAACACTTTTATAATTGTTGACAAGTTTTTTGTTGCCTAAACCAAAAATGGTGTGACCACACTCAATATCATTATAACCATCATAAGTTTTTTGTGACTACTAGTACCTTTAAAATATCGCATAATCCACTTCACCACCTCCCATGAGCCTTCCCAAGATTACTCATCATAAATCTACTGACCACACTCAAAGCATGATCCAAATCTAGTCTTGTATAAACCATGGCATACATCAAGCTCCCAACAACACTAGAGTAAGGAACCTCATTCCTTTACTCCTTCTCTTCATCAATACTAGGAAGAGTCTTAGTATCAAGTTTAAAATGTGTTGCCAAATGAGTACTAATAGGATTAGAATTCTTCATTTCAAAAGACTGCAACAACTTTTCAATGTATTTCTTCTGAGATACATAAAGTAAACTTGCATTCATGTCTCTCCAAATCTCCATTCCTTAAATCTTTTTGGCTACACCTAAATCCTTAATCTCAAACTCATTGCTCAACATAGCTTTAAGAGCATCAATATAAGTATTGCTCTCTTAGCTGTAACTAACATGTCATCCACAAATAGTAACAAATATATATAGGAACCATCTAACAACTTTCTACTATAAACACAATTATCAAACTCATTTCGAACAAAATTATAGGAAATCATAAAAGCATTAAACCTTTTGTACCACTACCTCAAGCTTTTGTTTTAAATCATATAAGGATTTTTTTCAATAAACACACATGGTTCTCTTTTCCAACCTCAAGGAATCCATTTGGTTGCGACATGTAAATTTTCTCCTCTATATTCACATGCAAGAATATAATTTTCACATCAATTTGTTCTAACTCCATATCCAAAGCACTCCCCATGGCCAACAAAACTTGAATAGTCTTACATTTTACCACAAGTGAAAAACACTTCATGGTAGTCAATTCCCTTTTTCTATGAAAAACCCTTTGCCACAAGTCTTGCCTTGAACCTAGATGGTTGAACATCAAGAATCCCTTCTTTCTTCTTGAACACCCATTTGCACTGGTTTCAAACTTTTAGGTAATGGTACTAACTCCCATGTCTGATTTTTCTTAAGTGATTGCATCTCCTCATTCATGACAAGTAACCATTTTAACGCTTCTTTACTCTAGTTTGCATCCTTATAGGATTTAGGCTCATCAGAATCAAGATTTTCACCAATTGTCAAGGCATATGCAACAAAATTAGTGTCAACCACACTTGTAACATATGGATACCTTGCAGATTTTCTAATTTCTCTTTTTGCTCTCCTTGTTGCTATACTTTGAGGTTCTTCATGAGCATTATTGGATTATTCTACAAGATTCAAATTTTCATTATTTGAATCTTCAATCTCAAGCTCCACCTTCTGATGAACTCTATTAAAAGTAACATCTTTGCTAATGATAAACTTTTTTGTTCTATTATTTTTAGTGTACCATAATCTATATCATTTAACATATATAGGATACCTAAAAATATACATTTCATTGTTCTAGGCTATAATTTACCATCATTCATATGACCATAAGCAAGACAACCAAATATACGAAAACCAAAATAATTAAAAGGTTTACCAGACCATACCTCTTGAGGAGTCGTTAAACAATAGCAGTAGATGGATACTTGTTCACATAATAAACAACAATATTAACTACTTTAGCCCAAAAATCTTTTGAGAGACTAACATTTAAACACATGCACCGAGCACATGAAGTAGTGTTTGATTCATTCGTTTAGCGACGCCATTCTGTTGTGGTGTATGTCACATTGTAAGGTGTTTGACTATACTTGCTTCTTTGTACTAATCATTAAACAATGCATTGCAGAACTCCAATCCATTATTTGTTCTTATAGTCTTGACTAGTTTCCCAGTTTGTTTCTCAACAATAGTCTTCCACTCCTTGAATCGTCCAAACACTTCATCCCTGGTCTTCAAAAAATACACCCAAACCTTTCTAAAGTAGTCATCAGTAAACGTCACAAAATACTCGCATCTTCCATGGGACAAAACATGAGAAGGACCCCATAAATTAGAATGAACAATTGCAATATTTCAATTGAAGTGTGCTTACCGTGACTAAATTTCAGCCTGCGTTGTTTACCCATAACACAAGATTCACAAAAATTCAATTTCCATGCCACCACTCCACCCAACAATCCTTCTTTACTCAACACATCAAGTCCACGTTCACTCATATGACCCAACCTATGATGCCATAATTTTGTATTATCAAGATGTTCTTCTAAGGAATGGGACACAAACATCCATCCTCTAAAGGAACTAACAAGCATGACATAAATTCCATGTTGGAGTTTCCCTTTCATGACAACAAGAGGATCTTTGGAAACCGTAATTTGTCCATCTTTTCTTGAAAAACTCTACCCTTGTTTATCTAAGGTACTAATAGAAATCACATTCATTTGTAAGCTAGGAACATACCAAGCATCAAAAGTTTTGACAATGCCATCATATAATAAAAGTTAAATTATACAAAAATTGGAAGATGAATATATAAACAATTTAAACCAAAATTAGTAAACAAAGCACAATTGACTAAACAAAACACAAGTCCCCAGCAACAACACCAAAAGCTTGATACAAAATTGGCAAGTGTACCAAATTGTACAAGTAATAAAGTGGATAAGTCCATATATCATTTCCCACAAAAAATTTCATTGTTCAGAACAACTATTTTATTCACTTGATTAAGGCTAAGAACTTTAAAAGAATGTATATTGTTGATGTGTTTGAAATATATCTAAAACTGAGAAAGCAATAATATTTATGAAATTACTATACAGTAAAGACTTCACTAAGGTTAGATTTAACGCATTAAATCAATATGAAAAACACTAACAATATACTTCCAAATCCTACTCTAACATTCACACCACTATTTAACAAGTGTTAATGTCCTATAAATAAGTCTAAACTTAATAATAAGAATCCTAATCTCTTAGACCCTTTCTTATTAAAATCAAATTAAGAATTAAATTCAGATGTTAAGAATGACCAATGATGAACTCTATGTCTAGATGTCAGTCAATTAGTTGTTGTATTCAAGTCTAAGTTCTAATACTGTGTCCAATGATCAAATACCCAAAAATATGCACTTAATCAATTCATGCAGTTAAGAATGAGAATTGAACACAAGAGAAATTGAAAAGAAATATATTAAATAATAAAAGTCAAAAAGATTGAATATACATTACGTCCAACCCGGTGAATAAGAGAGTTAGTTACTCCTATACATTATGAACACTAAAAGAAGAATAATTATTAATGTCTCTAACATCTTGAATGTGCCTCCACCCTTTAGGGTTAGTTCCCTAATCCCCCAAAAGGGGGGTTAATTTTTAAATATTTATAGCCTTTTATTTAAAAACTTTCAGAACTAGATTGAGCTTGAAATTTGTACTTGAGTTTTTAATTGAAGTAACCAACTCTATTGATAATTGATTGTGTTGATAACTTTAAATCTTTGAGATTTCCACTTACCTACACAATATAAACCAAATACTTACCAATTTATTAAATAAAACCTTTATTATCTAAGGAAAAAGATAAAATACTTATGTTTTCTAAAATTATCTAATAAAATCTTAATTATCTAATAAAAGGTAAAATACCTATCTTTTCTAAAATTATTTAATAAATCCTTAATTATTTTAAAAGATAATAATAAAAATACCAATAAAAAATAAAAAACAAACATAATAAAAATATGATAAAGCTAATTATCCAAATACCCCAAACTTTAAACTTTTCCATGTCCTTATGAAAGATAAAACTATTAATAAAAAAAAATCAGGTCAACCCAACACAAGAGCAAATGACTTCTCAATCAGTCCTAATCATGGAACATAAGAGAATTTCACTCATGGCTTTAAAACTTAAGATAGAATGACATGATTCTGTTTAATCACTTTAATCCTAAAAATAGTATGAGAGATAATAACCAAACTATTGAATCAAAAAGCTCACAAAAAATAGTGTTTCACTCTACACACTAGTGTTTATCAATAATCACTCATAATTAGCATGTTATAAAACAAGTTCATCAAATTTTGCCCATTAATAGTGTTTATTAAAAGATCTTTCACACCACTAAGCCGAAGAACAACAAAATGTAAATAATTCATGGTATCTGGGTATTCTCTACAAAATAATTTTCCAAAAAATTTTCATATCCTTCCTAAAACACAACCTTTTTTTATCACATGAAATTTATTGTCTTTTTCTATTTTTTTTTCATATATATTTTTTTCTGGGGTAGGATATTGATACCCTAACCCAAACTTATCCAATCTCATACCCTAAAGAAAGAAAGAAATGTTTATCCCCTACCCCAAACTTTTTTGATCTCATACTTTTGTTTTATGAAACATTAACCTATTCTCCTTGGCTAAGGTGTGGGACAAGATATTTTTTCCTTAAAGGCTAAGGGTAAAAGAATGAAACAATTAGGCTAACAAATGTTAACAAAAGATGATCAACACATATTAGGTTGGCTATTTGGCCAAGTAACTTTAAACACATAAATCAAAACAATTGCCTTTACCTTGTTTAACCATTTAAGTGATTATATTAACAAGAATCAAGCAAAAATCAGTTTCATGGCTATAATTGCTTTCATCACAACTATTTACCCTTAAGCTCATAACACTCATATGATTTCAACACTCATATGTTTCCACACTCAAATATCCAAACATTTTATCATACTCTTACATTGAATAAGGACTGACTAAATACAAACATACAAAAATATCTCACAATCAATGTATATGACAATTATCTCAACTATATCCACAATTATGAAACAAGAAAATCATTGCTCAAACATATTTTAACTCAACTGACCAACCAAACATTCAATTCATCAAATTTGAAGACATGATTTGAACAAGTTTAGAAACAATTTAATAATTAAGCATCTTCAAACACAAATTAAAATACTACCAAATAAGAAAATAATTAAATAAATTAAATAAAAAAAGAAGAACAAATATGAAATTTATAATATATATTTTTTTTGAAAAAAAATCACGACCACTAGCTAGGTGAGGAGAGTAACCCAACGAGTGTGTTTATAGTCACTCGGCGAGCTGAAGTAGCCTTGGGAGTGGAAAAAACAATAATTTAAATTTATTGGGCGAACAAAATGGCCCAATGAGTGATGTTGAAAAATAAAATTTAAATAACAAAAACTTAGAAAGTACTAGGTTGGCTCTCAACAAGCACTTATTTAACATCATTTAACTTAGACACATGTTATTATTACGCTTGATTAGTGCTTTTGGTGTGCTTTTTTTCGTACCTTACACCTATACAAAACAAGAGGGAGAGAATAGAAGGGACGAGTTAATGGTAATTGTAAATTTACATATAAAAATTAAATTATACATAAAAATAGAAAGAAAAATATGTAAACAATTTAAACCAAAATTAGTAAATAAAACACAATTGACTAAACAAAACGCAAGTTCCCGACAATAATTCTAAAACTTCTTACAAAATTGACAATTGTATCAAATTGTACAAGCAATATAGTGGATAAGTCCATATATATATATATATATATATATCTCTCATTATTAAGAAATAAGAAACTCTATTACAACCCAGAAATATCTAAAATAAAGGAAAGTAAATGGACAACATAAAATTCAAGGTGATGTGAATCCATCAAGGTTGGAATGCTAATAAACAAGAAATTTGAGAAATTGTTTAAAACGAGAAAATGGAAATATATAAGAAGATGGAGCGGAAATTGATAAACGTCACGAAGGTATGAAGGACCTTTGATAAAACTCAGGGATTCTTGAATCACTCAAGAACTTAGGAGAATTAGAAGAGATAAAACTCTAATATTTTATGAAAAAAACTCAACTTGTTTTCATCGATAAAAATGGTTCAGCTTATATATAAGCTTTAACCACTGAAATTACAAAAGTCCCATAAATTGCAATTATATCCCACTTAAGTTATTTATGATCCCACTACTTAGTGGCTGATTGTAACTACAAATTTGGCAGCCCAAAAATCGTCCCAAAAGCATTCAACTATTCATCATCTTGGTCTCCCAAAGGTTGATTCTTAAGTTGGCAAATGGGCATTTATTACAACTTGAAAATAAAGGAAAAATAAAGCCCATTAACTGATTAAGCCAAGACACAATTTGGACAACCAATTTTACAAAGCATTTGGCCATTATTTAAATAAAACAAATTGCATCAACATGGCACGTTAGTTCTCCTCCATTTGGGCCATGATGCAATTCACATCACAAGGCATCTCAAAAATGCATATAGAGAAATAAATATTTGACTATCAAAATGAAATTTATATTACACCACAATATTAGGCTAACTTTGTTGTAAAATTCTTAAAATCTAACATTCGAAGAAACATATATGTTTGACTTTTTAACTTCGAGTCTTTTTTATATTCTTACTATGGCATTGTATATATCTTGTTAATGATTAAATCATGTTTGTACGAGAATATAAGTAAATCTTTACAAGTGGTATAGTCTGATTTATGATCCTACTAAATATTTTTATTTGTTTATTTGTTGTGAGTTGAGAATGTTTGACTATTAATTTTGAATATTTAATCATGTAAACCTTAATTTATTTTATTAAGAAATTACAAATTTTGTCTTCTTTTTCTTTTTGATTATTGGTTTTGTTTTATTTTTAAACAAAATATTTTTTTCTACAAATTCTCTCTTTTTCTTTTTCAATATTTAACACGTTCAATATCTATCAAATTTATTCAAATCTTCAAGGTATTATTTTTCATAATTACTTACATTTTCATAGATTATGTATTCATAGATTACTCTTTATTGTATAATTTTAACCTTTCTCTTTTCAATTATTGGGCAGTCTTGCAATTTATGAGCTTTGGGCAATTTTGCTTTTACAGGTCGTTGTTGGGTTTTGTGTTTCACTTGAGTGAATAGCCTACGACATATAAAAGGCTTAGGACCTTTTGAAATCTTCAGGCCTTTAGTAAAACAAAGGAGAATGGTGTGGGTATTCAAACTTGTAAATTAACCTATCTTATATTTTTTCAGAAAATTTAGAATGACACCTTGTAAGTCCATTTAATTCTAGGATTCAATTGCTATTGCAAAATCTTATTTAGAACTAATAACACTTAAGGAAAAATGTAAGTCATAAAAAAAACAATAAAGAGAGAAGGAAGAAGAAAAACAAGATATTTTTATGCTAGTTTACCCTATTCAAGAGTTATGTCCATTTTCCTAGCAACACTAACCAAGCTTACATTATAACAATGTTTTATAAACGCATAGCCAAAAGAATCAGAACAAGAAATCAAATCTTGAACTTTACAAGATTAAATTTCTAACCTAGTAACACCTTATTATTGCACTATGACTAGAAATTGAATCTAGAAACAATAATAAAACATTAAAACAAAATAATACAATGGAACAAATTCACTTGAAAATTAACATCAAAAGAAAATTAAGGTGAAATACTACATTTCTCTCTTACATGTGAGAATGATCATGAAATCACTCATTAATAACTCTTTCTCAATAGAGAAAATGATATCAGAAATGTAAGATCAAAGATCATTTCAAAAGAAGCAATAATGAAAGAGTTGTTTAGATTTTAAAACTTATTTTAACAAATTCAAAAAATCTCACAAGACTCCATGTAATCTTAATCAATTATAATGAAAATCTAATCAACTAAAATGTTTTCTACAATCATTCCATATATACTTAAATAAGAACAGGTTAACAGATTAAAAACATCTTTCAATTATTTAAAAACTTCTTATCACCAAGAGAAGTTATAAAATGATTTGAAGTAGCTTTTCAAATAGTAATTGAAAGATCAAACCACTCAAAGACAAACTTACATACAATCCTAATCAACACAACATATTCCTTAAACACATCTAAGTCTTCAAGGTTTAAAGAACTTCAAGCAATAATTAGATTCATCAAATCTAGCTCAGTACCACCAACAAATACCTCACATGAATTCGTCCCCTCAAGACTCAACTAGGGGAATGGAAAAGTGATTCTGAAGATGAACCATTATTCCCCTTAGACCTTGATTAGGGGCTTATTTTAGTACTCTCAACAGTTCCACATTTTAGGACTTTGGACCAAGGACAATTTAAGTACTTCGTCCTCCTTTAACCTTCTGATGTGCCTTTTTATCCACCTTGGGTGCCAAAAATGTGACTTTCAACTGCACTAAAGGAACCACGACCCTTAACTTATTCAAGGATAATCTTTGAGGAGAAAGTTGTATCATGACGGGCATCAATAAGTATACACTATAAGAAAAATCTTTATTACCTATTGTAGAAATTTGCAGGTAATGCAAGAAATTTGTAGGTAAAAATTAGTTACAGATTAGCTACGGCCAAAAGCTCTATGTAAATTACACATAAGAAATTGTTACCTACAAATTTTTGAAATCCATAGGTAAATCCATTCACAATTTATCTATAAGAAACACTAGAAGGGAATTACTTACAAATAAATTTGTATGACCTACAAATAAATTAATTGGTAAATCAAATGTAGAGAGATAGGAGAATAACACCCGTAACTTGCATTCTTGTAACAAAAAGGCAACCTAAAATAAAAAGAATGCAAGACAAAAACAATCATTGACTAAGAAAATATAGATAACAATCTTTTAAATCAAATGACTTATATCAACCATAAGTCCAAAACTTTTATTTATATGATATTTATTTTAAGACTCAACATTAGAGCTCCTAAATTGAATTCACATAAAGTGATTTGAAATTTGTTGATCAAAGCAAAAAAAGAAAAAAGGAATTTGATTCCACGCCTCCTTTTGAAGAAGATTGTGAGTGAGGATGTGGAGAGAACTCATATGAAATATTAATAATCTGGTTCCACACTTCTAACATCTAATTCACAAATTCCCAAACTAGCTTTCACTTGCACACAAACAATAAAAAACTCAATTTAATTTTAAACAACATCCAAAACTCATAAGTAATAAAGTGGACAAGTCCAAATATCGTATCTCATGGGGACTAATGTGGTTTAAATTAATTAGTTAGTTATTGATAAAGGGACAAAATAAAAAAATATTTTAGGTTGAGATAAAATAAAATAAATTCAGAATTAAATTGTAAAACTATAAGGAATTGGCATAATGGAAATAGGGAACTTGATTAAGAAAAATAAGATAAAAGCTTCACTGAGATTGGGTTTCATGATCCAATTCAAAGCAAAAACACCAAACAATATTCCTACTCTTGCTTTCACACCATATGTAAAAGCCCTAATGTCTTAGCGACAAGTCTAATTTAATAAGAACCCTAATTTCTTATACCTTTCCTTATTAAGATTTCGCATTAATGATCAAAATTCTAATATTATGAATGACCAATGATGTACTTTATGTCTATATGCATAATCAATTAGTTGTATACTCTAGTCTATGTTCTAATATCGTGTCCAATGATTAGATACCCACAAATATGCAATTAATAATTATCATGCAGTTAAAGCAAGAATAGAACATAAGAGTGATGGAAAAGAATTATATTAACTAATGGAATTCACATAAAATTAAGAATACATTACACCCAACCCCCGTGAATGAGGGAGTTAGTTATTCCTAGGAATATTGAATACTAGACAAATCTTAAAATTGAATGTCTCCATCCGTCAAAATGCCTTTCTACCTTTAAGTGTAAAGATATAAAGTTTCTTTCTCTCCAAGTGTGTCTTTTTTTACCTATGCCAGGCCCTCTATTTATAGGCTTTCATAATTGGACTAGGCTAAAAATTTGGACTTGATTTGGTACTTGAATAAATTGTAAGAGATAATCCTTGATATACACCTTTTAATCTTTGGAGATTGCATATCTTTTAATTATTCTTCAATTATTCTGACTTGTAATTTGAGTAACCAACTTTGTGGATATATGATATTGTTGATAATCTTTGACTATTCAATATTCCACTGATTATGTTGATAATCTTTCCAAATGTCTAAGATTTCCACTATTTGCAAAATATAATCCACACATTTATCTTTTTCACTTTTATTGAAAAAAACCTAAAATATCAAATAACATCTAAATATAAAATAATGATAAGATATAAAAATAAATAAAATAAGAACATGATAATGCAATTATCAAAAAATAATAAAAAGCTAAATTTAATTTGAAATAACATTACAAAACTCACAACATCATGAATCATTTAAACATGTATATACTCAAAATTTCAGTAATATATGACAATTTAATTAAGTTGAATAAGAGCAATAAGATCACTAATTAAACTAAAACAATGTCAAAGAACAAAAGAGGAAAAAATTGCAAATCTTCAAAACTCGCCACTCAACACCCCGTCGACCTCCACGATAGTTCCAACAAGACTCAACAACATTGCCTTGGCCTTGAAAACCTTACATTGAGAAGCTTCTCAGACCTCAAGAACAGCTTGCTAAGCTTAGCGGGGTCCAGATTTGGATCTCATCCAGCATCAAAGACAAGATAGAACGTGATAACGGTCCATGAGTTGGGGTCCTGCGTACTAAATCCTTCCTTCATTAAGAGCTTTAAGAAGGAGGAAGATGACTACAAAGTGACATGTAGATGAATTTAGCACAAACGGCCAGCACAAAGGAAAAGGTCACAAAGGTGGAACACAAGGTTGTTTAGAACCAAACAACAAGGAGGAACATGATGTGGGTGTACATAAACAAGGTTGTGGTTGTAAGAGTGACAGAGCAGTTGAAGGAAGCAGGGGGAGGAAGAGGCAAAAAGAAAGGTGTGGTGGGTGTAACGTCCCTAAGGGAAATTACATAAACAAATAAAGAATTGAAATTCAATCGTCATGATTTTATGAATCCCAAACGCGGGAAAAAATTAAAATAATTCATATAATGCGATTAAAACTCCAAATTACAAATCCATAAAAATCGTGAAAGTTATACATGTTCTCAAAATAACTGAATAAAACTAAAATCTTAAATAATCAAAGTCCAAATCCTAGCTCGACAGCCCAAGCTAACCCATCTCTCCGTCTCAAGCGTCAGCAGCATCACCTATAACATCATCTGCTCCCGTGTAAAGAATTACATGACAATCGCCAAAAACACATAAAAATGGTGAGCTTATAAAATAAAAATGATATATAAACTAGCAGAATATAAGCAATACACCCATCTTATTCATCCTAGTTAGTTCTTGCCAAGACCTTAATCCACAAGGCTTTTCAACCTTCAAATCACACAAATAGTTAGCCTTGGACTCAGGATTTATGATGCTCACACGAATCTGCCCGCTCATGGTCCTACCTCTACGAACCTCCCCACTCATAGTCTTGCTCTACGAATCTCCCACGCCCGTAGTTCAATACATGTGATCCACCAGCTACGTACCTCCTTCCACGCAACATCTCTCAAATGTGATCTCGAAACATACGAACCTACCTCGCTTGTATCCCCACACAAGAGTAACAGGATATGAACCTCCCCGCTCATATCATCACGTGTTCACCACCATCCATGAACCTACCTGCTCATGGCACACCATCTCCTGATCCAATTATAGCACCATTGCGTGAAACAACACACGCAAACCATTGGCAGCAGCATTATCTCCTGGCGCAGACTAAGCGCCGCCAGGCGAAACCTGCACAGACTGCCTGACGGTCACTCCTTGCCACCATGTGCCAAGCTCCATACAAACCCACTTTTTTAAGCTATGTCGCCTGACGGAACACACCTTGCTGCCAAGCGCCACACATTACAGGGACCACGCATGGTAGCCCTATCGCCTGGCACACAAATCTGTGCCGCCAAACGCCATATTAGTAGTGCATCAGTGACTGATTTTTGCATACACACAAACATAGGAACCTAACTAGAAGTTCCACATATCATAAAATTCCTAGAAACCTAATGAAACAGTGACAAACAGCACGCATCGCCTGGCGGTTCCGTCTCGCCGCTAGGCAGTTCATGACAGAACCCATAATTTGGATAAAAACTGATGTGCCGCCTAGCAGCACATCCCTACTCGCCAGACAGTTTCTGGGCAAAAAACCCAGAATTATGCAGAAACAGCATAAAAAGATTGGGGTTGATGCAATTATATTCATACAATGCACAATATATTGGAAAACGATTAAAAACATGTATAGCCAGCTCCCCTTACTTGGATTCCTTGCTCAGAAATCGAATTGGGTGGGTGTCCTTAATCAAACTCTCTTGACCTTTGCTTCCACTCTAACAATGGCTTCCACACTCAATTCTCCCTGCAACCCAACACGATTCCTATAGTAAAACCGCTGCCCACTGACTCACACACATTGTAGCTCCTCTCTCTTCACTAATTCCCTCTCTCTCTAACTTACTACCACTCTAATTACCCTTTACTCCACCCAAAACGAAAATTACAATAAAAAGATGTTTAATGGTTATTCAATGAGTATTAACCTAGTGTTTCCCAGCCCACTAGGCTGCCCTTCTTGGCAGCTAGGGTTACTCTGCCCTTTCATCTCCATGCCAAAAGAAAATTTGGCAAAAAGATAGGTAACTCATTCTTAGCAAGGTTTGAACACACAACCACTCAACTGCAAAGCCAATGCACCACCAATTCATCCAATACATGTTTCCTGATAATTCCTATAATTTTAGGATTACATTATCACTAACCACATTCAAACATATAAAAAAATGCATAAATTAAAATAACATACAATTGGCATACATAGGACTTGAACCCAAGTCCTCTTACACAATTAAGCACTCTCAACCATTTGAGCTAGCACTTTTCCACATCATAGCAATCAACATTAAATGCCTTAAAGGCTTATACTACCCACATTTATTAAATAATTATTTATTTAATTATTTAAATTTCTCAGGTCTTACAATGGGAAAAAATGAGGAAGAATCACACGGTGAATAAAGTGATGGGCTTCGGGCTTAGGGTTAAGGGTGACAATGGAGGTGCCACTAAGGTCAATGAGATATAAGGCATATAGGACTACGACGATGGTGATCCAATTGTTATGGGTGAATGCTAAAGGGTTTCTGAGGGATTTGAAGGAGGATGAAAAGAAGGCGATGGAAATGGAGGAGATGTAGTGAACATGATGTGACGATGAAGGGTGGTAATCGTAAGGGATTTTACAATACTTTTCTCACTAATACAAACACACTAAACTATTTCTTTTTGTGAATCTTGTCCATCTTATTCTCACTTAGGATCTGTACGTAAAATTTGTATGTAACGAATTGTTAAGCTTATTATAGATAAAATTTGTATGTAATATGCATTTACACACGGATTAAAACTGGTAGGAAATATTTATATGTAATGTTGAATTTACTTACCAATTTAGATCCATATAAGATAATTGGTAGGTAATCAACACTTTCTTGTAGTGATATACCTGACCAATATGGTACTCATTGCATGATCATTTGCGAATGTAGTTCTTAGGTTGGCGTATCATTGTACTTCGACCTACTCACCTGAAAATCCAAACAGTACTTTGTTAAAAGGCTTGAGCTAATCTCTTGGAACTTGAAGCTTTGAAAAACAGAAAATAACAAAGAAGGGAGAGTTGAATTGTAATTTTAAAATTTCATAGTTTTTTATTTATATGTTTGAGTATGCTCGCTCTGAAGGCATGTAAGAGAACATGATATTATTCTTCAAATATTTACTCCTTCTTAGTTAGATAACAAGTTATAACACGTAATATGAAAGAACATTGAAAGAAAATATACCTAATCTTTTTATATTGATTTTTCTAATCACACGAACTACACGAACTATTTGTATGATCATTTGAGCATGGTTTATTCTTGGTCCCATTCAAGTGTTGGTGTAACATCCTAGCCAAATATTACTAGTTTAAATAAAATATAATAGAACTGCAATTAATAAAAATGCTTTCCCAAAATGTGGGAAAATTCAAAATTTATTTCATGCGCCAAAATTCCAAAATTACATTAAATCCATAAAGGTTTCAAGTCTCCAATTCATAAAACATAGTAGTGAAAATACAAAGAAAAATAGTGATAAAATAGTCTCTTTAAGATCCCCAAACTAGTCCTGCTCTGGCACTAAGCATCACTAGCACCACCTGAAACATCATCTACTCCCATGTAACAAGTTACACGATCATCACCATACACAAGCAGATAAAGTGAGTTAAAAAATAAAATATAATAAATAATAATGATAAATTGAAACTTAAACCCACGACCCTTCTGAGAACTACACTCCTCAGACCCAAGCAATCATAGCTTCGACGGTACGTCTCTTGATTCTACACCCTCTGATGATATCCTTAAGATGACTCTTGCCACCACAAGCTCCAACTCGTGATTCCACCATCTACTAGCCACCACTCGTAGACCACACGCGGGAATTATCCAATTATGGACTACAATCCATAACACTGAGTTGAGCTCTCCAATACGGACTACAATTCGTATTCATCACAAGACTACCAGCCTCACTGGCTCCGATTGTTAAGGGCAATCAAGTGAACCATCCATATTAGCCACAACTAGCACATTCATACTGGAATTCCAATCACCATCAGGCTCCAACCTAGAATGGCTACGTGTTTAACCTCCCATTACAAGCTACAACTCGTAAATGGCCCCCAACAATTCATCTCTGTAAGGCCTCCATCCAAAGCTGTGTAGAATCCTCCAAGGCAATCCACTTCTACATGTGAAATTGCCTAACGTAACACTAGCGTTGCCAAGTGAAACAACACTCTAGACTACCTGGTGGGCACCACACACCGCCAGGCACCATGCTCTTTCTAGAGTCCCTGTCTGACAGTTTCTACCTAGTGAGACCACCCTTTCTGCCTGACATCGCGCGTTCCAATGGCCACTATTTTAGTCGTTATCGCCTGGCGGCTTGCCCCGCACCGCTAGGCGCCATACTAGTAGTGTTAGTGCTACTCATTTTTTGGCACTTTGGAAAGGTTCTAAAGAACCATGTTGTAAGACCCGAGAAAAATAAATAAATAAATAAATATTTATTTAATAAACGCAAGGGCGAGAATCTCTAAGTTAATTAATGTAGAGAGAGAATACAAGGAATAGTACTAGCTCAAGTGGTTGAGAATACTTGATTATATGAAAAGACTTGGGTTCAGGTATTGTGTATGACATTGTGGTGTTAATTAATTATTTAATTTGTTTTGCGTGGGGATAAGATCTCGTGACTTAATGTATAAGCACATGTGTGCATAAAACATCACAAAACATGAATTGGTTGGTTGGTTGTGCTTTGACTTTGTATTTGTGAGAGTGTGGGTTTGAACCTTGGTGAATACAAAATCATTCTTTTGCGCTCATATTATTTTGGCGGTGAGGAGAGATGTTTAGAAAACCCTAGACCCCGACAAGGCTTATAGCATTGGGCCAATGCCTAGGCCCATTTCTTTTAATTTCTTTTATTTTTAATTAAATAAAAGTTGTTCTAATTGGGTTTGTTTTGCTAATTGCAGTCTATTTTTCCAAGCTGCCAATTTCCTTAAGTGTTGGCATTGGGCCTGCGGCCCAATTCTTCTCCACACCAAATTGCAGCAGCCTACAACACGTGCCAATTTAATTATGTCCGTGATTGGCGTTTTTATGCTGAAACAATCTATCAGCGTGCCTAGTTGGGCCTGCATCAAATCGCAACATGTGGCCCAATTCACTCACGCATGGCCTGCTATTGCATCTGCACACCTTCACACTTCTATAAGTGACAGCCAACATTCTCCATTTGATTCAAGCGTTTTTCTAATGGGCCGAGAAGCCCAATCTCGTTCATAAAGAAGACTAGCCTGGTCATTTTGAATTCACATACCACACGCATTCAGCCAGGGATCTTTTCCCTTTATTGCCGAAACCTAACCTCTGCTAGGGTTTTCTTGCCACTGCTTCATGCAGTTTCTGCCATCATCTTCACGGCACCATGTTAGCAGCCACATTTACCTCACAAATCACTTAGGGTTTACATCACACCTTTGTCGTTAGGTCCATGTTGGACGGCGTTTGTTCTGTTGGTTTTTTCGGCTGCCTTTCTTCCCCTATAAAAGGTAGGCCAACCTTTTGTAACGATTAGCTTTGATGAATGTGAAATTGGTTAAGATTACTCGCCCATTTCGTCTCAACTCAAACCCTAAACCCTAAATTAGGTTTTCACCTCGTCAGGTTTACCAAACCAGTGAGATTCGAGAGAAATCCGAGCGTTAATCTCCCTAACAAAGTCTTTCGCTGCATTTCCCTCGCATTTCATGAGTTTCAATCGGTAGAACACCGATTGGAGAGGCTTTCCGGCGAATTCTGCGACGGAGCAGCCTCGTCACTAGCCATCGTAGAAGGAAACTAAAAGGGCTGGAAACTGTCAAGTAAATGACAATTGATGGTCATTTACCTCTTCCATTTAATTTTCGTTTTTTTAGTAATGTTAGTGAAATACTTAAGTTAAGTTCAAAGTAGAGAGGAAACAATAAGGTTTTAGTGGGGATTCAATTGTGGGTTGATAGAGGAAGAGGTTTCCAAGCACACACCTGAATTCAAAGAGAGCTAATGCCCATTTTAGTGTGGAGCAAAGGTGTGAATTTTTGGAGCAAAAAGAACTCTATAAGAGCTTTGATGCGGGAAATCCAGGTTTGGGAAGCTGCCATTTTTTGTTTTAATAATATTATATGCAATTGCATTATATATTGATGCATGAAAGTATTCTCTTAAACCAAATTATTTTATCATTTAACCTTTTGATGTTTGTTGTATGCGATTTTAGAGAGAGTATGTGTATGCTTGTGGTTTCTGTTGTGTTGAGTACTCTATGTGACTCCATCATTACTATGATTAGACTGATTCTTCTTTTTGTTTTTACTTGCCGAGATGTTTAGAGTTTTTCATCTAAATGTGGCACAATTATTATTATTATTATCTTATTATTATTATTTTTTTATTCTTATTACTTTGATTATTATTATTATTATTATTATTATTACTATTATTATAATTATTATTTATTATTATAATAATTATTTTTAATATTATTACTATTATTATTACTAGTTATTATTATTATTATTATTTTTTATTATTATTACTATTATTATTATTATTTTATTTACTTAATTATTAATATTTTATTATTATTATTACTATTATTATTTTATTTTATTTTATTTTATTATTATTATTATTTTATTTTTATTATTAGTTTTACTATTATTATTTTCACTATTATTATTATAATTATTATTTTTATTATTATTGTTATTTTTCATTTTATTTTATTTTACTATTATTTTATTATTATTGTTATTATTATCATTTTTTATTTTATTTATGTTTTTATTATCATTATTATTGTTTTATTATTATTATTATTTATTATTATTATTATTATTACTTTTTTATTATTATTTTTACTATTATTATTATTTATATTTATATTATTATTATTATTATTATTTATATATTTTTATTATTAGTTATTATTATTATTATTATTATTACTATTATTATTATTATTATTATTATTATTATTATTATTATTATTATTCTGATTATTTTATTTTACAATTATTATTAATATTTTATTTTATTATTATTATTATTATTTTATTATTATTAGTACTATTATTATTATTATTCCTATTATTTTTATTTTTATTTTATTTTATTTTACTTGTTAATTTATTGTTATTATTATCATTTTTTTATTTTATTTATGATTTTATTATCATTATTGGTGTTTTATTATTACTGCTTTATTTTGTTATTATTATTATTATTCTATTATTGTTTTAACTTATTAGTATTATTGTTTTATTATTATCGTTTTATTTTATTTCATTTTATTATTGTTTTCATTATTATTAGTTTTATTTTTATTATTATTTTTTTTTTATTTTTATTATTATTTTTCTATTCTTGTTTTAACTTATTAGTATTATTGTTTTATTATTATTGTTCTATTTTAGTTCATTTTATTATTGTTTTCATTATTATTAGTTTTGTTTTTATTGTTTTGTTTTATTTTTATTTTTATTATTATTATTGTTGTTGTTAGTTAGTTAGTTAGTTAGTTTTATTATTATCATTATTATTATTTTATTGTCCGTGCGATATTTTGGGGCAATGGTTATGTATTTTTTTTGTTTTTGTATATTGTTTGGTTGTTCAAGACTCTTTTGGACTATGATCCAGTCATGTGATTATGACTGGATAAACATATTTCATGTTATGGATTGTATTTATAGTGTTTGGGGTTCTTTGGAACTTGCTTCAAAGTACCAAAAACTAGTAGCAGTGACGCTACTGGTGTGGCGCCTAGTGGCTTTAGGTGTGCTCTCTGGCGGCTTGGGGTGTGTTGCCAGGTGATAAGGAAAAACCAGAGAAGCTTGGAACGCATGGCGCTTGGCGGAAAATGTGATCCCGCCAGGCGGAAAAGATCTGGTAGAGGCTTTGGAAAGCGTATGACGCCTAACGGCATAAGGTGTCTGCCAGGCGGTTTGGAACCAAGTTTCGCCTAGCAACGCGAGAGGTGCGCCAAGAGATTTTGGGTGCAGAGTTGGATCGCGAGGAGGATTCCTACACCGCTTTAGATGGAGGTCATGAGGTGATGCTTTGTTGGGGCCCAGTTAGGAGTGTAACTTGTATTGGGGTACACGTGGCCACTCAAGGTTGTAGCCTGGTGGTTTTGGAAGTCCAGTGGAATGTGCGAGATCGTGGCTCGTGCGATGATGTTCCGGAAGATTGCCTACTTTAGTGTAACTGATTGAGTTTGGTAGTTTGGGGACAACTACGGACTGTGGTTCATTTTGGGGAACTCCACTTGGTGTCGCGGATTGTGGTTGTGGCAATTTATTCCCACATGTGGACTATTAGGTGGTTGCCTATAGTCGGAGGGGCAAGTAGACATTCGTGCAACAAAGATCAATTAGTGTACTCATCTAAGGGCATAAAATCAAGATGTGTCCAACAGAAAGTTTGGAAGTGGAGGATTGAGGATTGGGGCTAACACAGGTTATGGTTATGAAATGCTTTAATTAGTCATGTTGTAATTGTCCTTCTTGTATTTGAGATCACCCTATCTGTGTGTGGTGATGATCATGTAACTTGTTATGTGGGAGCAGATGTTGATGCAGGTGAGCGTGTGGATGCCTAGAGTTGGAGTGGGGACCAACTATGGGAGCTTTTACTAGTTTTCTTCATGAACTATTTTGTAATGAATATTATGAACAAATAATCTTTGTAATAATTGAACGCCGTATGGATTTTATAATTGGCACGTTGAAATAGAGTTTTAAATTTTTTCCGCGTTTTGGGAAAAGGAATTATAATAAATGTGATTTTATACTTATATCCCTATTTTAATTATTTAAATTAGTAATATCCGACCGGGATGTTACACATGTCACCCCACATACACTCCAGAACACCAAAACCAATATATAAAATTATAATGGCAGGATTCAATCACACTTCAACACCACATTTACATAAATTCATAAGCTAACATCAGGCCATCACACACAATTTACCAAAACTCCATTCCACAAATTTTCACCAAGTTAATGCATATCATATTGATTTCCAACCAACACACAGTTTGCACATAAAAAGAGGTCCTCCAAAATGACATTATACAACATCACAGTCAAGGTAAAACATCCCTTTTTACACTCTTTAAATTCCAAATATCACATGCTCATCCCTAGGTTCACACATTGAATCCCCAACACCCTTAGCCCAAATAATCAGTATTATTCACACAAAATTCTAGATAACCCCACAGAACATCCAACGCGGAGCAGAATTAGAGTGCACCTCTGCATTGATATGTCGCCTAGCAGCAATTCAAGTACCGCCAAGCGGTGCATACAATTTTGGGCACTTCCCAGGTTTTCCTGCACCTGTACGAACCCTAAATCCTCAATTACTCATTCCTATCAGGCAATTTCACCAGAGAGTTATAGAATTGTAGTTCCAACCTTCTTACAAGTTTGATTTAAACAAACAACCCAACAATTACAACAATTTTATAAGATGCATCAAACTCCATAATTCTTCCCGACCCCAAATTTAACCCACATGCTTATTCATTCAACAATTCACCCAATTGTATTCACCACATAGTCATTCCATACAATCAACACAACCAAAGCATTTATCAGAAGTACAGAAACCCCAAAGGGTCCCTAAAATTCCCAATAATCCACAAAATAGAGAACATATACCAACTTCCACACGTGTCGCCTGGCAATTGTTCATCACTGCCAAGCGGTTCTTGGCAGAAACCCAGAAACTGGGTAAGTTCTTCATGAGTCGCCTAGCGGCTTTGAAGGCTCGTCAGGTGGTTTCTAGAAATTTCCAGAAACACGAACGGAACTCGCATAATTTGGCAAAAACAAAACCCCACACGTATCCATACATTATGCAATATAAATAATCAAATTTTAAAGCACTCAGTGCAGCTCCCCTAACCTAGTTTCCTTGTTCCAAGAGTGTTCCTAAACTTCTTCCTTGATACAAGACTCTCCCTTTGCCTCTAACACCTATCCACACACCAATCCTTGTACTCAAAAATTCTCTCCCGACTATTCACACGAATTTCCTTGCTGCTAGTACACCACTTTCCTCCTTCTCCAACTTATTAGGCTAATTATTTCCCACTTAATGGTCCAAAAACGAAAATTAATTAGGGGGAGGTTAATGCTCATTCAATTCCCTTTTATGGTGGTTTCTCAGTCCTTCTACCTTATCTGTAGACATCTAGGGTTTTCCCTAGGGTTTCCTTAGCTTAGAAAAAAAATAATAAACGTAAAAATAAACTACTTTGCACTAGCCAAGGTTCAAATACACCACCACACATTTACTAAGCCAATGTCCGACCATTAAGCCATTGCATGTGTCTTGATGATTTATGCGCCCACATACTTTTTACCTCCACACAAAACAAATTAATCAATTAAATAACAGTACAATAACATACACAAGACTTGAACCAAGTCGTTTCATAATATTCAAGTACTCTCAACCACTTGAGCTAGTACTATTTATTTATTTAATTTTCTCGAGTCTTAGAGTTGGCATGGTTTTAAATTGGTGAGTACATATGAATATATATATGATTGATGTATAAGATGTGTGATAGTGTAATTTCGAGTCATGTTCAAATGTATAAACATGTAATTTGGTATTCTTGATGTGTGCTTGGAATGATTGATATGTTAAAACTTGCATTGGGGTGAAAAAACCTAAGTTGTCAAACTATTGGTGTAGCGCCTAGCGGTGTGGATTGGACCGTCAGGCGATAGGTGAACCAGGGATAGCCCTAGAAGGTGTGGCGCCCGACAACGTTGTTGTACAGTCAGGCGGTCTGCAGTGCAACATCGCCTGACAGTGTTAGGCCTTGTCAGCGATGGTCTAGTGGCAGGTGCACATTTGTGTGTTTTGCAAGCATATTTGGGATGACCTTGGTCCTAGGATATGCTTAAAGGTATTACGAGCAGAGAGGTTCGTAATTGAGTTTGAACACGTGATTAATATGGGTGGGGAGGTTCGTATTGGTGATACTTTTGTGTGGGGATACGAGCGAGGAGGTTTGTATGTTTCGTGCCCATAATTTAAGGTTTTACAAGCAAGGATGTTCATAATTGGATGTGTTCACGCGTGTTGGAATACGAGTGGGGAGTTTCATACAGATTGGACCATACGCAACAAGTTCGTGGAAGCATAAGATATCCTTAAGGCCATGGTCGAGTGTGTGCACGATATGATTGGATGCGCTAATCTCATATGGGTTATGAGACTATGGTTGCATATGTACCTCGTAGTATAAGGGTCTTTAGAAATGGGAATCTTGTTAAGTTAAATTCCTTTGGGTGAGGTGTTTATGTTATTATTTATGCATGTTTATTCCTATTGAAGCGCACCCTTTCTGTTTGTGTTTGGCGATGATCATGTGACTTGTCACACGGGAGCATATGTGATTCCAAGTGATGATGGTGATGCTTAGATGTAGAGTGGCGAGATAGCTCGGGAATTTTAAGAAAGATTATGTTTTGATTATCTTTTATGATGGTGTTGCTTTAGATGTAGAGTGATGAGATTTGGGGTTTTCTTTACTTTAAAGTGATGAGATTTGGGGTTTTCTTTACTTTAAAGTGCATCAATAAAGTTTTGAGTTTTCTCGCGTTTGGGAATGGTATGAGATATTTAAATCTTGTTTCAATTGTATTTTTGCTTTACCAAGTAATATTTTCCTAGGGTGTTTGATATGATCCTATCTAGAAAAGAGTACAATCATTTCTAAATTTGAATCTTCCAAAATCTTCCAAAGGCACAATGAGAATAAATCAGAGAAGAATGTGAAATAAGACAGAGATCGAGGACGCCACAATCTAGCAGATTGATAAATCAAGTGAAGATTCGCCACAAAGATGTTAATCTTTGATAAGAATCGAAGGCCTGAGCCAAGAACAAAAGAGAATCCTCTCTTTAATGAAATAAAATTCAATATATGACTAAAAATGTCTACATTAGCTTAAGAAAACTTGAAAACCCTACAAGAAGGCCTGAGCCCAAAAAACATAAAATCATAAACTAATTTATAAAAGAAAGCATAAAGCCAAAAAACATGAAAACATAACTAATTTCTAAAACAAAACTCAAAGTCCAAAAACATAAACTAATTTTCCTAAAAATTATCCTTCAAATGTGCTCCAAGCCATGATCTTCATATCCTTTGAATTTCCTTTTTTCTTGTAGCATCAGGAGCCTTGAATAGATTTGATCTTCAGGGTTAAAATTCTTTAGTGGTACCTAGTTCTCCCCTCTCATGATAAAGTTAGTCACTTATAGCCTAAAAAAATGGAATCCACGAGTCCCTTCCCTCTTCGGCGCCTAGAATCCTTCCTCTGCATGAGTTTGTGAGTCTAGTAAAGTATAATGAATACTTTAATGAGTGTCCCTAGAGGATACATAACACTAGACTCATATGTCTTACCCTTCCTCCTTAGGAATGATACAACCACACATTTCAACTCCAAAATAAATATATCATATTACTATAATCATATACCATCTCCTTGAATCATTCATCTACATCACATGAATTAGCTTCTAAAATAATCCAAATCTGAATTCATAGACTCGCCCAGCAAGCACATACACTCACTCGCAAGTCTAATACTGGAACTAAATTCAGAATAATTCACCTAGCAAGACAGCCTCGCTCAATAAGTCATAATTCTTCTAAGTCTCGACCAACACCAAATTTGGAATTCGCTCAGTGAGAGTCTACTCGTCTAACTCTTTGCCAAATTCATTTTTGGTTGTCGCCCAACAAAAATGGTGCTCACCCAACGAGTCTACATAACATAGACAACAAAATCATGCAATTTAACCCATGCCAAGCACAACAAAATCAATCTCAAGCTTCTACCAAGTCACAAAGACTCCAAAAATCACGATTGAAACCATTCATTTTGATAAACATCATTAATTTCACAATTTCACATTCTAATTCAACAACACAATGGCATAAAACCATAACTTTTCTACTATTCACATATAACCTGCATTTGAGTTCCAACATCTCATTTCACAACTACCAACTTCAATTCATGCCAAAAATTGCCATACAACCATATATTGGAATTCAAACAATGAAATAGATAAAATTAACTCACTTCACTTGAGATAAAGAAACCCCTTTTTCTTATATTGTTCTCTAAAGCTCTAAAACACAGAGGATCACCTAAACAATCAATCAAAACTCTTATTAGAGTTCTAAGCATAAGATCATGATCAGAGAACAACTTAGATTTACTAAGAGCGACCTTGAATCATATGCATTGCTCTAGAGTTCACATGTGACTCAAGACTTAAAATACCTAAAAAGGGAGAAAAACAAAAATTTACTCTATTTAACTTTATGATCGGTTGGTTTTGTAGAGCTTCTTGCCAAGAACAATTCTATAATCTTTGATCTTCAATTAAATAAAGACCGAAGTTAAAAACGAAGAGAGAATGTAGAAAGAACTTAGAGGAAATATTTTTAAAGAAAAGATGATTTTTATAAAAATGAAGTTTAGTTATTAAAACCTTTGTATAACTTAAACTTTTTATTATTAAAATATTGTAGTATTATCTTTTTATAAAAACCATCACTCTTTTAAAATTATTTTCTAAGTTCTCACAAAATGAACATTGCAAACCATTTTATTCTCGTTGAATAACTTTAGCCTCAATTAAATGTTTTCTTCTTTTTGTCATTGCCTAATGAGCTTTAATGTTGAGAAGCGCACTTCATACAAAATCAATTATTCTTTTTACATTTTACAAAACACTAATCATCATACTCCTATACAATCACGTTTAAAAACATAGATACTATATAAGAAGTCACTAATTGTAAAACATCATTGGACAACAATGCATGTGCAATATTAAATGAAGATATAGACTTTAAAAGTTAAACGTACATGTAAAAGGCATTTCAACACAATAGAGATATAAATGTCGCATCCGAGAATTAAATTTTGTCTTTCAAAGAGATAAGATTTCATATATTCCTTTTGATTCTTAGAACTTATGTGTATGATTGTTTCAATAGTGTAACCGACTCATATTAATAGAAACCCATGATAGAAATGGAGAAAACGAAAAAATAGATATCATGGTTGAGTTAAAAACAGCACAAGGAAGAGAAAATCGAGAAAAATTCTAAATGATATTTTGACTACTAAATTTTGACAGCTTTCTCTTACAACATATATGTCATTTTCTAAATGATTTAAAAATATTGAAAATAAAAAAATAAAAAACCACTTAAAAGATATCATCTAAAATTGTAAGAGAAAATCATCAAAATTTAGTATTAAAAAATCATTTTTTTTCTCTTTAACCTAATGCTAACAAATCTCAATCCATGCCCTCTACTCCTAATTTAACCAAGTTGCTCTTCCAACTTTTCTCACCAGTTATCGATGTTATGAATTTTGTAATTATTGAGATTTGTTTCTCTCTAATAGAGATATTCTGTATTTGATGCTTGCGGCATTTAAAAACTTGTTTGACTTAGAAAAGTGTGCTTTTGTTTTTATTAATAATTAAAAATGTCATTTTATTTTCACTATTTACCGACAATCATTATAAACAGGATATCATATTAACTCTTTTACAAAATGAAAAACAAAAAAGCAATAATAATAAATTATCACAAAATTATAATATTGTATCTCTAAATCACATAAATTCTCGTATATATAGTGTCATGAATTAATATAAATTTATAGGTAACTTTTAAAATTATAATTTGATAATATGTTTTAAATGTTCATATATATAAAAATATCTTAGTCCTTTTTTGAATACTTTATAGTTTCCTATTTATAATTTATTGTACTACGAAAATCCCTTTAAATTTTGAAAATAAAATCTACAATAATTAAATCTTCAATTTATGTTAATAATTTAAAGTTAAAATACTTTTTTTGTCATAATTTTTGTCAAGTTTTTTCAAATAAGTCATAATTTTGTTTTTGTTTTAAAATAGGTCTCAATTTTCGTCAATTTTATTCAATTGGATCTTTTTGTGATAACACCGTTTAAATCATTTAACTGTCATGAATAGTGACTTTCACGTGGTTTTTTTATTTTTTTAAATGTTTTTAATATTTTTAATTTTTTTAAATGTCCACGTCTCAACCTAATAGCGTGCCACGTGTCAAAGTCAATGTACTATATTCCCTATATTTATTATTTTTGTTCAATTTAGTTCTAATTTTTTATAACATGAATCAATTTTGTCCCTATCTAAATTGAAACCAAATTTAATTTTTATATTAAAATTTACATTTTTATTAAATATTTTTATATAATATATTAAAATTCATATCATTATAACTTTGATATAAAAATTAAATTTTGTCACATTTTTTATAGGGACAAAATTAGTCGGTTTTAAACAAAATTGGGACTAAATTGAATAAAAATAACTAATATAAAAACCTAATTAAATATAGAATATTGACTTTGACATGTGACACGTTGTTAGGTTAACATGTGAACAATTAAAAAAAATCAAAAAAAAAATAAAAAAAAGTTGAAAAAAATTAACAAAAATTGAAACCTGTTTAAATAAAAAACAAAATTAGTACTTAAATACGAAAATTTGACTTAAAATATTTTAACCATAATTTAAACACGTATTTACGTTACGAATTGAAATAAAGTGAATCCCAACACGAACCCGCCACCAACTGCTTGCGAATTATTTAGCCAGATTCTGGGGTTAACAATTTAATCACCTACTTCACTGTTTACAAATTCAACCATCACTCAATCACCACCGACAGATCTTACGTCTGACTTGCACCGAATCAACAATTTTTTTATTCACACCGAATACTTTCGATTATACTATGTCTCGTCGATTATAGGTAAAGCAAATTTATATATTAAATAGATGGATATTGTAACACCCCAGATGAATATTACTAGATAAAATTTATTTTTCATAAAATATACTTCAAGAAAATCAGTCTTTTAAATAAATTCCCAAGCGCGGGAAATTTCAAACTTGTCTCGCTATAATCCATTCGTATTGTCTCATCTTTA
>Ga0214543_1003517_pt1 | contig 30324 bp, 15 predicted proteins | sample CNSS2metaG_FD_160094 | JGI IMG/M metagenome (GOLD analysis project Ga0214543, IMG submission 160094) | Root nodule microbial communities from cowpea collected in UCLA plant growth center, Los Angeles, California, USA - CNSS2 | ecosystem: Host-associated > Plants > Roots > Nodule | place: USA... | reverse complement strand
CAATTTTGTCCCTCTCCAAATTGAAATCAAATTTAATTTATGTATAAATGTACACAAATATTTCCATCAAAATTGATATTTCAAGTAAATATTTTTAACCAAATTAAGTTCATTTAATTAATATTTTGCATTGAACTTTATTTAAAATGGTTTAAAAGTTGTTAATAGAAAATAATGTTAATAGAAAAAAAAATCATAAATTACCTAGTTCATGTTACAATAAAACACATATAAATTTAAAATTTGAAAACAATTTTAAGTAAAGTTGAATGTGAAACATAATTTTAATGAAACTTAGCTATGTTAAAAATATATAATAAAAATATCAATTTGAATAAAAATATCAAATTTAATAAAAATATTTGTATAACATTTATATAAAATTAAATTTTGTTTCAATTTGAAAGGGGACAAAATTGCTCATTTTTGCAAAAATTGGGACTAAATTGAGACAAATTAAAATAAAGGGACCAAATTGAGACTAACAAAATGACACGTGGCGTAAGACTAACACGTGTCACTGTCACTGCCACGTGGCACGATGACAGCTTGACATGTGACAATTTTTTTATTTTTAAAAAAAAAATCAAAATAAAAAAAAATTCAAAAAAAATTAATAAACAAATTCAAAAAATTAAGGAACTGGCAGGTGGCATTCCCTCTAACGGCGTCAACCTTGACTTAACGGGAAGGACAAACGTGAGACGTTTCAACAAAAAAGGGGACCATTTTGATACTTTTAAAAATTTGGGTACCATTTTGAGATTTTGACTCCAAAACTCAAAATGGGGACCAAAGGCATAATTAAACCTAATATATATATATATATATATATATATATATATTAATATAAAAAATTACATAGTGTTTTAGGCTCTGTTACCTAATTATAAAAATATTTATCTATTCTGAACATCTTACATTTAGATGTAATAAAATTCAGCTAACTCTCCATTTAATACATTTATATAGAGTGACTACAAAACTACATCAGATTCAAAGTTTCGGTTTATAATCAAGCATCATACTCTACAATTCCGTAATAAGTTGTTTAGTCATCGATATCATTTACTGATACACCTTTGTTCTGTATTTGATTTTGTTGATATTTCCAAGTTGTCTCTAAATATGATAAGGGTTGTATGAGACAAAATCTTCCCTGATTTTCTACACAGACAAAACGAACAATAGACTACAATTAGGTTATCTTGAAAAGAAACAAAACATCTGACTCACATTTCTTGCTTCGTGATAGGCATTCTTAGTGATGGCAAAAATACCCACGTCCGCGGATATCTGCGAATAAAACCCGCGACGGATAGTTACTACCCGTGAGTATTTATTACCCACGGGTAGCGGGTATTTTAATACCCGTTTATAAACGGGTTGGGTACGGGTATCATACTATTCGTACTCGCAGGTACCCGTTACCCGCAAAAAATTAAAATTAAAATTTAATTTATATTTTATTAAGTTAAATTTAATTAAAATTAAAATTAACAGTATATTTTATTATGTCAAATTTAATTATAATTAATATTTAATTTAATTAATATTTTATTTTTATAATGTTATATTAAAAAATTTATAAAATATATTTTTTTTAAATATTTGCGGGTATCGGGTATCCACGGATATTCGCGAGTATTTTTTAAGCGGATACCCAGCGGGTAAACGGGCGGGTAACGAACGATTTTTTTTTTGCGGATCGGGTTGCGGGTTGGCACTATCCGTGTCCGACCCGACCCGTTGTCATCCCTAGGCATTCTTGGTCCCTACCGAGTTCCTTATTTGTGATTATGGTTATGTTTCTAAGTAACATAATGAATGCACTGAATTGGACAAAGAATCCTGTATGAATAGAAGGAATTAACGTTGCCAATTTTATACTTCATCCAATTGTAATGCTAATTCAAAAGTTCAATGTAAAATAAAAATTTAAATAAACTTAATCATTTAAAAATATTTAATAAAAACATCAATTTTAAAAAAAATATTTTGTATAATATTTATATATTGGTTTTAAGTTAGAAATGGACGAAATTGCTTAATTTTTAAAATAATTGAGACTAAAATTTTACAAAATAATAAAAATACATCACCAAATTGAGACTAACGCGATGACATTTGGCATGACAGTGTGACACTGCCACTGTCACATCATACGATCATTGTCACGTGATACGACATAAGATTGATATGTGAAATTTTTTTAAATAAAATAAAAAAAAAACACAAATTCACACATGATACATCTTTAATGTTGTTAATATAATATTAACGAATTGCGTCAAATTTGTCGAAGTAAGAATCAAATGGAGACCTATAAAAAGAAAATAACCTACTTAAGATTTCCCAATAACAATAAAGATCAAAGATCTAATTTAATCTATTATTTATTTTTCTTCTTCCATGCCTAACTATATCATGACTTGAGACGATACCTAGAAATTTATATAAAACAGTTAAGATTTGAACATTTTTTAAAATTTAGATTTAAGAAATACAATTATAAAAATAAACTATTACAAGAATAACAATAGATATTAATAAACTTTATTATTTTTCCTAGACACGTTTTTTGAAGAGTCGTTATTAATATACTATATTTAATCGATGGCTTTCAAGCGTACCTACAAGACAAGACAAATTTTAAAAGTGATATTTTGGATTTTAAAATAGTTAGCCGCTTTTTTAAAATCCTTAAAAATTCATATGATACACCAACTTCTTTTTCATATAAGAAAAGAATTAGAAGTACGTCCCTTATGAACAATAGAAAGGGAGTGTTCTGAAATCAAAAATGTTTTTGTAGAATTTATCTGTTTTGAAATTCAATCCAATTCAAACGTTATTGTGAACATATTCTTGGAGTTCAAAATTAATTATTAATTATTTCCATATTTATAATTAAACAAATAAATTATCATTAATAGATAGAATATTACTGTAGTTGAAGCATAACAAGTTTTTATTTGTAAATAGCTAACTTGATTTAAATTCTTTCAAACTAAATGGTTTAGTTTTTCCCCCCCTAATTTTAACGGTTAATATCACTTTGTAGCCATAGAGATTATTAAAATATATGTGGATTTCATACGTGTTTTTCACTCCTTTTACCTTTAATTGGTTTCAACGTTAATCATACTCTAAGAACAATAAGAACAAAAACTTTATTCAACTTTCATCATTTCTCATGATGCAACTAAACGTAAAAAACATAAAAACGAGGAAAAACCAAACATGGCCTATGCCAAATGGTAAATAGGAATTAATTTATTCTCCGTAATTTGAGGCTTAATTTGAAGAATGGGAAGTTGTAACCCTTTCATGAAGACGAATCATTCACTTTTTATTATTTCTTTACAATTGACGTTTTAACAACTCCATAGTTATATATATCACCAATTAATATAACATTCTTTTACAACAATAATAACAATAACATTTTGAAAAAATTAGGATTGTAGTCTAGTTTCTTAAATTGAGTAAATTATGGAAAAATTAGAAAATTAGATAAATCGTGTTTAGGAAATATGACTTTTTACTTTTAACCATATAGGAGTTGTGTTTTATAATGAAGTGTTTATCAAGCAAAAAAAAAAAAATAGAAATCACCCATATTATCACATAAAGAGGGTTTCCTATTTTAGTGTACACATTTTATTTTCAATTTTACTCTTTAAGTATTTTTTTTTAAATTAAAATAATTATTTTCCAATTTTATTCTTTAAGTAATTTTTTTTAATTTAACCATTTTTTGTTTGAATTTTTTTTTCTAAAATTTAACTATTCTTTTAAACTAAAATAACTATTTATAGTAAAATAAATTATCTAAAAAACAAACTACAAATTTTCTACAATCAAATTGTAAAATCATTTAATTTTTTTATAATTGTAGTAATTATTTAATTATTTTTTGTTATTATAAAAAAATTACTTATTAAATACGATTTTAATGTAAAATAAGTGCTGTATTATACATAACTTCTATATATAAAAAATAATAAGGTGAAATGGTGCTTACCTAATTAAGAATTTTCCTACAAATTATTTAATTTAATTATTAATTTGAGAAATTTACAAAAGTCATCATGATTTGTTGACAAGGCACACGGAATGTTAAGATTTTCATATTTCAATTTTTTTTTTTAGATGTAAATGTGAACTTTGGGACTTCAACTCTCCCCGTTGACCACGTCAACCATTCAAGCTTTCCCAAACCAAACGCCGAATGCAATTTTTCAAACTCTAAGCCTTTTTCTTTTCACACCTTCACTTTTCAATAAACCACATAAAAGGTTCCAATTATAAACCATTTTTCAAAACAATTTAATAAAGTGAAAATGATTCGGCTCAATCAAAACTCCTCATAACACTCACTCATGATTTAAAGCATAATATATTAAAGAGCTTTTTAATTTTTTATCATTTTTTGTACGAATGTAGTTTGATTAGAATATACAAATTCTAGATTCTCCAAAACTTCTTCTCCTGTTTAGGAAACAGAAATAAATATATAGAACATTGCACAAAAAACTCGATATTAAATAATTTAACAATTTACACGTGTATTTAACAAAAAAAAATATTATTGTACTGTATGAGTCTTTCAAGTTAGTCTCTTTAGTTAATTAGGTCAAAACAAACAAGTTGACTTTTTTTACGTCGAATCTGATAAGCTCAATCCATCCTTAATTATAGATGTATTATACATCATGTATAATACACAAACTATATGTTTTAGTATCAGGTACGAGAGAATTTCATACATTTATCAAGCATTCAAATTTAATTTCATTAAAAAAAAAAAGAAACAATATACAAGTAGAAAACCTATAAATATATAGTCTTATAGTTTTATCTTTTATCATGTGATGTTTGTATTTAAGAGTGTGTTTGAGCATTCGAATTTAGAAGAAAAGAGCATAAAAGTTAAAAGAAAAAATGTCTTATTGTTTTGAAAGTGAAGTTTGAAACATAGGTTAAGATGGATAAGTTGAAAAAAAAAGGCAATGATGAAATGGTGAAGTGAAAGGTGACCAAAATGGAGCATGAAAGTATTGTTTTGGTGTGGCGTACCCAGCATTAGCCTTTAACTACAATGCAAATGGGTCCATTCATTCTTATGCATTATTTCCAATCCACCACATGCATTCAAAATAATACAATATATACCTTCACACCCCCTTTTTTTTAATAATTCTTTTTAACTTTTAATGCATCCAAATTTTGACCCATTCAAACTTCATTATATAATAGTTAGGTTTAATTGCATTTCATTCACAAGGATACTATGTCATTGTTATGTTTTTAGCAATTTCAATGAATTGCTAAAAAACGTTACACTATTTTTCCAAGCTTGTCTCACAAGTTCGCATATTATATATTTTAAATTACCTTTAACTTAATTTCACCATTCAACTTAGGAATGTTTAGTCAACAATTAAGTTCAATTAATACCATTTACTGCATCTTTTTCTTTGAATAAATTTGGATTGAGTAGTATTAGTAAATTAAGTTGTGCACCTTGAATGTAATAAAATCTATATTAAAAAATTAGAATATTATAATGTTTTGGTTGGGCTATTAAGTCAAAATATTCCTAACGTAACCCATCCACCGTTCAACAACTTCAACAATCTGAAAGAGCATTCCTTTTCCCACCTTTTTTTCTAAATTATTTTTCCACTTTTTAGACATATATCAATTTTTATTTTGAAAAAGAATAAATATAAATAAAAATGGTCAAAGGTCAACATTATTGGTGGGCATTGAGGTGTTGTCGTTTTATTGCTGCCAGCCGAAGACCTTCCGCGTGGAAACATAGAACCTTTAATTTTATCCATTTCTCAAGGTTGTTGGCATAGTCAGCATATTCTTTAATGCTTAAAATTAAAAAAAATATATATTTATTTTTTATAGACATTAATTAACTGAATAACATAAATATTTTTAAATCACTTTCATATATGTTTCTAAATAGTATAGTATGTCAATTTATAATTAAACACTCCATCTTTTCTTACTTTTTAAAATATTTACTTTTTAATGTAGTTTTAAACAAGTTGCTTATTATACTTCTTTCCGTTTTACAATTTTTAATGTATAATAAAAATGGAAATAAGAGTTTAATTAGAAGAAAAGTTGTAACTAAACTTAAATAAAAATAAATAAAATATAAAAAGAATTAAATATGTTTTTGATCGTCAACTTTTGATGAATGTTAGAATTAATCTATTTTAAAATTTTTGACCAATTTAGTTCTCCATCTTTCGAAATACGTGAATTTAGTTCTTTTAATCAAATTTTGTTAGGTTTATTTGATGTTTTGTACGTATTTCAGGACTGTAATTGAGTTGTTTATACTGTTTGATACATTTTTTACTTTAATATTAAGTCAAATACTATTATGAAACGCGCTTGAAATGACAAATAAACTTAACATAATTTGATTAAAAAGATTAAATTCACGTATTTCGAAAGATAAATAACTAATTGATCTAAAATTTTAAAATAGACTAATTCCAAAATTAACCGAAAATTAAGGAATAAAAATCATATTTAACACTATAAAAAAATACAGAGAGCTAAATTGTAACCTTCTACAAACAAGAGGGTAAAAACAGCATAATATTGTAACAGACAAAAACGTAGTTTAGCCTAAGAACAATGTGTGAAATTATTGGTTGAGTGGAAGTTAATGTAACATGTTGAATGAGTACAAAACGCAGCATCATAAGGATGAGGTAAGTCGGAGTCAAAAGTTGAAACAAACACTAAATTATAATGATGAAGGTGAAGACCGTTTTAGAGGGATAATAGTAATACTTTATGATTTGTTGATTTGAAACAGAAGCTTCTTTTTTCATGCTTAGCTAAAACCAGAACTTTTATTATTTGTACAGTTGTACTATAAATGTATCAAAAAGAAAATAAAGAATATTAAGTATCACACTGCCAAAAGTCCCAAACATCGTAGATCTTTTGTCGCCATCCAAAGTTCTAATGATTTATTTTTTCGCAAAATTTAAATAAAAAAATATTATACAAATGTCAAAAGTAGCACGTAATTATGGGGTTGGTGGTGAATTTGACATCGAATACCTCCATATAATTTTTTTTAATTATATAATTTAATTATTTTTCTCAGTAATAAAATAATTTATTTTAATTTTAAGATATTTCCGTTCCTTTTGTTTATCATAGATTTAGTAAAATATATAATTGTAGCATATTTTTATTGTTAGTCAAAGCTAATTAAAACTAAACAAGATTATAAACAGAAATTATCAAATAAAAATAAAAATAAGCTCCCCGGTATTATAACTTTCACGAATAAAAAGTGAATTAAAAAAATATACTTTTTAACTTTTTCCGGTACATATTTAATGACACCCGACAAAATTTAATTAATTCCTTATATTTATACATATATAGTATATATTAAAACAAGAATTCAGAAACACGTGTGAGACATTATGGGCAGAGAAATATATTTTCAGAGAAATATAGAGTTTCTGACATATATTCTTCAGAATACAATTGTTTCCAGATTAAAATCATAAAAGAATTATATATTTTAATAAATGTTTTTTTGATAATTTTTGAGAAAAGGAAAGAGGTGTATTGAACAATTTCACGTGTAGAAGGGCATTCTTTGGAGCATTTTAGTACCAAACAGTATTGAATAGTATTGTTGAGCTTTGGGATATTCTTTTTTGAAGATTTGAAGATACAAATTGTGATATAACTGGATGAGTATTTTTAATTCTCAATTTATTATTACTTAATTTCCAAAAGCCACCAATTTGTTTTCCTTTTTCTCTACTGAACTTTTCTCTCTCTCTCTCTCTCTCTCTCTCATCTGGTGCTTTCCTCCGCCGGAAAACCCACCGGCGGCGATATTACACAAGTAAACCTAGACTCCCACTCCCACCCTTCTAGAAGCTTCTTCTAGAAAACGCAGTATGGGAAACTGCAACGTGTGTGCGAAAGCTGATGTGGTGGAAGACAATAGCAAGAAGTCGAGCGACGGCAACCGCGCCCGGAAAAAGGAGGCGAACCAGAAAAAGCCGAACCCATTTTCGGACGAACCGGGGCGGTCGGCGGCGCCGATCCGCGTTCTGAAGGATGTGATTCCAATGAGCCACAGGACGCGCATAAGCGATAAGTACATATTGGGCCGGGAATTGGGCCGGGGTGAGTTCGGTATCACCTACCTCTGCACGGACCGGGAAACCAAGGAGGCGTTGGCCTGCAAATCGATCTCGAAGAGGAAGCTGCGAACCGCTGTGGACATCGAGGACGTGCGGCGCGAGGTGGCTATCATGTCCACGCTTCCGGAGCATCCCAACGTGGTGAAGCTCAAGGCTACCTACGAGGACAACGAGAACGTGCACCTCGTGATGGAGCTCTGCGAGGGAGGAGAACTTTTCGACAGAATCGTCGCCCGAGGACACTACAGCGAGCGTGCGGCCGCCGCCGTGGCGCGCACCATCGCTGAAGTCGTGAGGATGTGCCATAGCAATGGCGTCATGCACAGAGACCTTAAGCCTGAGAACTTCCTCTTCGCGAATAAGAAGGAAAATTCCGCTCTCAAAGCCATCGATTTTGGCCTCTCCGTGTTCTTCAAACCAGGTAAGACAATTAAGAACTTACAACAAGAACTGTTCAAATTGTGTTATTTTTTTGAAATTTTTTTGGGGTTTTTGTTAGGGGAGAGGTTTGCGGAGATTGTTGGGAGTCCTTACTACATGGCGCCGGAGGTTCTGAAGCGGAATTACGGGCCGGAGGTGGATGTGTGGAGTGCTGGAGTGATTCTTTACATTTTGTTGTGTGGGGTGCCCCCGTTTTGGGCAGGTAGGGATTTGTGTTTTTGTTGTTCTATTTGGATGGATTTAGCAGTTTCTGGATTTGATTTGAGGTTCTTGTGTTGTGTGGCTTTTGGGTGTGGCAGAGACTGAGCAAGGTGTGGCGTTGGCGATCTTGAGGGGTGTGATTGACTTCAAGAGGGAACCTTGGCCGCAGATATCGGAGAGTGCCAAGAGCCTTGTGCGCCGAATGTTGGAGCCTGATCCTAAAAAGCGTTTGACAGCTGAACAGGTTCTTGGTAAGCCATTCACTCTCTGTACTGTCTGGTTTAGTGTGTACTACTGTCTACTAACTGGGTGGCATGATGTTGGGTTTTTGAATAATTGAGGTTTTTAATTTTCTTTATATATTTTTTGTACTGAAATATGTTAACCTTCGCCATTGTGGTTTCCTTGGAATTGGATCTAGTGGAGAGGTATGACGAGTGTGTTTCTGATCTCTGCGTGTTTAGTAGGAATTGGTTTTGGTACAGAAGTATGATAAGCGTGTTTCAGATTTCAGAATGTTTTGTAGGCTTTCAATAAATGACCTGTCAGGTATCACTATAACTTTTGTACATTGGTATCGGTGTCCATGAAGGATGCCGCATAAACATTAGTTTCCTTCTCCGCTTGATTATTGAACTTGCGTGCACCGTCTAATATGACTTGAAATTTGCGTGGACGAAATTTGTCCGCAGAAAGCCCGTAAAATGAAGATGGGGATATCAGAAAAAAGTAAAAGCCCTTATACTATTTGCTAAACATGGCTCTGTTCTAGAATAGGTAGCTATAAGGCTTGGGAAAATTTTCCGTTATAGTGGGATTAGTGGGTGGAGCTTAGGATTAATTGTTATTTGTTATACATTTAGGGGTTGCTTGGATGAGTTGGTGGAAACTGGGAAGGTGGGGAATTTGGAACGAAAACCGCTTCACATTTTGTTGGTATGGCTATAATATGTGGAAATTAAAATATTCATTTTTCAAAGTCATAGCTCTAACACTTTGGTTGAAAGTCTTCTTCACTCAGTCATATATTTTCCGCTGACTCAACTGGGCACACTGTTCACTTATGGTTAGGATGCTCCTATTTTTGCTTCTGTTGGGCTTGTTAGCAAGCTATAACTTTACAAGAAATGGGTTTCAAGTTTCAACCACGGTTCATAGCCCACGCTGGGTTCATTTTCCATCTGTTTCTCGGTTTAAAATGCATTATGTCTTGCTAAGGTAGATAGGAGTGAAGAGAGAATAAACTCTCACTTCTTTGAAGCTGAATAGTTGTATTTTTTTATTTTTTTATTGTTCTTTTTATTTTTATATTAACAGTGATATTTGTGGTCAATTTTTGCGTCTTAGAAGGTTTTGTTTTGATAACTAAATAGGTTTATCTTGTGGGGGGCTTCAAAATCATATAGTGTTGCAACAGTTTGAAACAGCTGTGTCTAGCATTTGATTTTTCAAAATCATTCTTCTCACCCATTTCCCCCTTCTCAAAAAGGAAAAATAAATTGTTAAATATTTGAACCCTTACGACATGGGTTGGCAGATAGGACTGTACATGAGGTCTATCATGTGAATATTTACAATCTTTAATTATGTTTACAGAACATCCCTGGCTGCAAAACGCAAAGAAAGCTCCAAATGTTCCATTGGGAGATATTGTGAGGTCAAGGCTTAAGCAGTTTTCTGTGATGAATAGATTCAAAAAGAGAGCTCTGCGGGTTAGCATCTGTCCTGGTTTATGCTTGATTGTTTACTCAAGTCTCTGTGATTGAAATAGTAAGTTGAAAAGTTGGTGATTTATGTTGCTTTGAACGAATGCTACAGGTAATTGCAGAGCATTTATCTGTTGAAGAAGTAGAAATAATCAAAGATATGTTTACATTGATGGATACTGACAAAGATGGCAGAGTAACATATGAGGAGCTGAAGGCTGGATTGAGGAAAGTTGGTTCACAATTGGCTGAGCCAGAGATAAAGATGCTGATGGAAGTGGTAAACTTCTATAATTATATATCGTTTATAATGTAGTTACTTCAAATAATATCAGTTATTTTGTCATTACCGCTATATTATGACTTGAGTAAGTCCGTGGAGCTCTTGGAAGCATTTTTTTGGGACTTTCTTCATTTCTTAAAAGTCAATGCACTTTGAACAACCAGGGCAGAGTTCTACAGGAATTAGACTTTTTCTCTCTCTACTATATACTCCATTACGTATGAATGTGCCATGTGTATGACAAATGTGACTTGTCTAGCTATTTGGATGATGAAATGAGTAAGCATAATTTAATATGCCAGTATGTTGCATTTAACCCCAATAGTGTGGTGTATATATGTCTAAATCTACTTGTAGGAACCTTTATTTTATGGTAATATTTCGTAAGTCTTAATTTGTATTAAAAAATGATGCTAAAGGTTATATCAATTATGGATATCTCTTTTTTTATGTCTCTCTTGCGGAGATTGTTTTAGATATTGCTGTAGGAAAGTGGCACCAGTTTATCAAAAACACAACATATATCTGAAGTCAAATAAATTGAGTTACTTTTTATCCCTTAATCTTGGACCTGTCAAGTGTATTTGTATAACAAATTTGTGATTCAATAATGGTTTCCTTTGTTTTGAATTACACAGGCTGATGTTGATGGGAACGGAGTACTTGACTATGGAGAGTTTGTAGCTGTTACAATTCACTTGCAAAAAATGGAGAACGATGAGCATTTCCACAAAGCATTCAAGTTTTTTGACAAAGATGGGAGTGGTTATATTGAGTCTGGCGAGTTACAAGAAGCATTAGCAGATGAGTCAGGAGAAACTGATGCTGATGTATTACATGATATCATGCGTGAAGTAGACACTGACAAGGTTTGACTCTCATGCATTTTATATTTACTACGTGTGAAGTTTCAATGGAAATTACAAGTATTTGCTGCCTCTCACGTTACATTCTTTTATCATCTCATATACACGTCATGCTTGCTTCTCTATAAGTATTTCCATCGTTTGTCAATTTTCTGTATTCATTTCACAGGATGGTCGCATTAGTTACGAGGAGTTCGTCGCAATGATGAAGACGGGAACTGACTGGAGAAAAGCGTCCAGGCAATATTCAAGAGAGAGATTCAAGAGTTTAAGCCTAAATTTGATGAAGGATGGCTCGCTTCAGCTTCATGATGGAATTACTGGTCAAGCTGTGGTGGTTTAAGTGTAAACTAATTAATTTCTTAAAGTAACCTCATGCCACGCTCTCACAGTTTCTCATTTTTCTTGCGTCACTTGTCGTGGTTGGAAGTCTTTGGAATCTCTCCATGAAAGCAAGTTCTGGGAAGGTTTGAGTTTTTGTGTTTTAAGATATAATGATCTTGAGTTGGAGTTGGATAGCTTAGGTTTCTTAGTTGGCCTGCAGCTTGCCTTGGCTTGGAGGATTGCAATTGCATACTAAAGATGGTTCATAGCCTGTCACCAAAAGGTGTGGAGAGCACATGCTACAGCTACATACGCCCCAAAAAGTTACATATTCTTTGTATATCTGTGTTATATCTGTGTTTGATAATTCCATTGATAAATGTGATTTTTCTAACTTGTGTGCAGAAAAGCAGTTATAGGACTTGTCTCATTGACGATATGAACTTGTGAGCATATAGAAAGTCTAGGTATCTGCTAGTTGAAGCAATTTAATTTGTCTGAAAGTGTATTTATCTCAACTCTTCATTTCACCTTTTCTCCCCCTTTTGGTTAAACATTCTCTCTTGTCCCCCCTGTTTTTAACTTTATGGTTAATTTTCACGAGGTATAACATAATCTGGAACAGCTCTAAACTGCTAACACTTTCGTTTGCTAAATTGCAAATCAAACTTGTGACTGTAGCAATTTCGAGAAAAAAATACTAGTAAATCCCCATTGTTAGTGCTACTATTATTAAACTTTCATCCTTGCTCAGCCTTAAAATGCATTATAAATAGTTATTACTTTGTTTGGAATTTAGGTTACTCTTTTCCTGAAAAGGTCACACTCTAAAATCAAATCAAATTAATTATAGTACATTTTCTGAATAAATATTAATCACAATAATTATAATACAAATTGTCTTTTTAAAAGTAATCAAAATAATTACAATTTATCATCAAGTTATTGATGTTTGTGTTACTGGACTTACGACCTGTTATCTTGAGGGAATAACACTGTTTAATTGAATTTGGGAGCGCGGATTTATTTTTCAGATGTGTTCCATTTCACAGATATGGAGCGATATGCGAACGCTGATTTGAGGGATTGAAAAATTATTTCATCCATGATAAAAGCAGAGATTAGCGAGTATTAGGAGATTGTTTACCACATTGCCCTTGCCCTTGCATTTGTTTCTTCCCAAACCAGTGTAGTACTTCCTCTGATGATGATGTTTGGGGTGTGGTAATGGTCGTGAGAGGTGTTACGGTGGTGCTGTGAATGGTGTTGGAGGTGTTGTAGGGCTACAACTTTGGGATGGCACCGGTGTAGATGGATGGCACCGGTGTTGTGTTTTTGAGAGAGAGGGATGGCACTGGTTATGTAACGGTGCCTTGTTTCCATAGGAGTGACACCGGTTACGACACCGGTGTCATGGTTATATATATATATATATATTTTTTTTTTCATGCAGTTCCAAACAAACTCGCGTGGCTTGTTTCTCGAGTCAAGTTGACGTTGAGTTTTGCACCCGAAACACATTCCTGAGTTTAATCATGAACCTTTGCCGGAAAGTCATGTTCATCTTCGGAGTCACGCTCCCAACATCAACAGAGAAAGAAGACCTCTTCCCTTGACGCTCCTCCTTTCTCCTGTCAAACTCAATTCTCGGAGACGATCTCGACCATCGTTCTCCCTTCTTAACCCTACCATTCTCAACACACCTCTCTCCTCTTCCCCTTCCTTCCCTTCACATTCTCTCAAAACTTTGTTCATGCACCCCACCTCTTCTTCCAGACTTCCAATGCACGCATTCTTCTACTATTTTCTGACATTAATCTAAATTCAATTTTTTTTTTCAGTTTTCAAAAAAAAAATAATTTATTTTTTAAGACTAAAAATTACTAATTTAGAAATTATTTCAATAACATCAATTTAAAAATTCATCTCTTTTTACACAAGGGGTAACTTCATAAATATATCTATTTTAACAATTAATTTTATCTATCACATTAATCAAATCTTTCACTAACTTTCATCAAAATTATCTCCAAATCCACTCACTTTACCCTCTAAATCCACTCAAAAAAACATAAATATTCATCCACTCAAATCTACACAAATCCATCTTCACACTCTCCCCCATATCTATCGTTGGAAAGGAACACATCCTTAGACTAAATTTAGTTGTTTCAAGGGAGTTCTTAAGTTTGTACATTGTAAATGAAACAAAAAAAGTGTTTGTCAGGATATGTTTTAATGAAGATGGTTAACCAAGTTCTCAACAAAAATTAGTGATAACTAATATCATTATTACAGAAAATGGTAACTTATATAGTTATTAATTTAATTTCAATTAAAAATATTGTGTACTATAACTAATTTGATTAATATTAAAAATGTATAATATTTCATTAGATGTTTTTTAAAAGAAAGCATCTCCTATGAAACGATGTTGTATATCTATTCCACATTCTTAATGAAAGTAAGTTTCATTCATTTTTCTGGCGTTATTCTTTTAAGCAATTTACTAATTTTATGTAATTATTCTTTTAAGCAATTTACTAAATTTTATGTAATTCAATTAATTTTCAGTTCAACGAAAGTTTATACGAGTCTCTTAATTCTTACGAATACATTTTTTTCTCATATAATTTATATAAATAGTAAAACCTCATATAATAAACAAAGCAACTTCCTCCAATTTTAAAGAAAACAAAAATTTCTCTAAATTAAAACTTTTTCTAAAACATAAATTTTCTAACTTCTATCTAACTTTCCTATTACTTCTTTATTGAAATTTAAATTGTTTTCCTTCTTTCTTTTTCAAAAGCCATGAGTTGGGAGATAGCTAAGAATAAACCTAAGCTACAAAAAAACTATGATTGGAGATACATTTTGTCTTGGTCTTCTACTACTCCACATTATGTTTCGGATAAAAATATTTTATGTGATGGATATATTTTAAGTGATTTTTCAAATAATATTTATAAAATATTTTGCCATACTAAAATGACTATTGAGTTATGAAAAACAGTTGAACTGAAATATGGATATGTAGAAAAAGATTTATCTAGATATTCTTGTGAGAAAATAATTGAATTTCAAATGGTTGATAATAAACCTATTTCTAATCATATTCATGAGTTTGAAAATATTGTTATGACATGAAATTAGAAAAATATTATTTTACCTAACATCATGTTTGTGTCCCATTTGATCTTAAAGTTGTCTCCTTCATGGTCTCATTGAGCTCGAAATTTAAAACATAAGTCTAAAAATTTCTCTTTTGATGATTTGCTTGTGTGTCTTTGTATTGTGGAAAAATACCATTTTTTTTTCAAAAAATTGTTCATAATTCTCAATCTACTTCCAAAGCATGTCTTATTCAGAATTATGATAAATCTGAGAACTTTTATAAGCCTATTAAAAAAATTCCTCAAAATAAAATTGGTTTAATAACATAAATTTGCGAATAAATATTGTTTTTCTAAAGTAAAGAACAACTTTTCTTATAACAATAATAAACATAAGGATAAAAGTATATGGAATGAGATTGCTTTGTTTTATTTATGGGTGAACTAATCATGTAGTCAAAAATTGCTTTCACCATCCCTGCCAACTAATGTCTAATTCAAAACTTGAAGCTAATAATATTATTTATGGGTGTTGCACCTAATTTCCCATCTGAAAGGTACCATGTCACTAGCCTTGAGTTAAATTATGTTTTGAACTCAAACGATTTGTTTATAGACTTTGGGGGCAATGTTAATATGTGTGGTGATAAAAAAATATTTTCTTTATATCAGGAAATAAGCACACGTACTGAGTATGAGAAATGTGACCATGTTCTAGAAGAGGGTCAAGTGAAATTAAAGTTGTCTTTTAGAAATTATCTTATTTTAAATGGAGTCTTTCATGTTTCTGAAATTAGAGAAAAACTCATTAAGTACTTCTTTGTTAGTACAACAAGGTTACAAAGTTTTTTTTGAGTCTAATAGAGTTATTATTACTAAACATAGTGATTTTATGGGTAAAAGATATATTTGTGATGGTTTGTTTAAGTTAAGTCTTATGTCTTTTTCTTTCAATAAAATATCTGGTAGTTCTTCTTTAATTATCACCAATGTTGAAAGTTGTCATATGTGATGCTATACTATGTCATATAAATTTAAATTTTATTAGAAGAATGATGTCTCTTAATCCTATTCCTAAATCTTCTATTGATTTGAAGAAAAAATGTGAAACATGTGTTCAATCAAAGTAATCAAGAAAGCCTTTATATACATGTTTGAAGTTTATTTAATAAATAAACAAACATGTTTTTTTTTTTGAAAAATTCAAAATATATAAATCCAAGGTAGAAAATCAATTAGAAAGAAAATTAAGATTCTTTGTTTTGATAGAAGGGTAAAATTATGTCTTTAGAATGAGCGATTTTTGTGAAACTCATGGTATTATTCATGAAATAGCACCTCTATGTGATCCTCAATATAAGAGTGTATCGAAAAGAAAATAGAACTTTGCTTGAGATGAAGAATATTATGCTTATAAGTTCCGGTTTGCTTAAAATCATGTGGGATGAATCTTTATATTATGTTTGCTACATTCTCAATAAAATTTCTTATAATGACTGTGATAAAATTCCTTATGACTAATGAAAGAAAAAAGAATATTTTTTAAAAATATTTTGAAATGTGGGAGTGTCTTGGAAATGTTAATATACCTCTTAACAAGAAAAGACAAATAAGAATTTAAATAGTTGGTTGTAATTTTATTGTTTACTCTTTGCATATCAATACTTAACAAGAAAAATATTTAAATTAATAAAAAATGATAATTATGTTTTAAGTTACATTATAAAAGTTATAAAAAATATAAAAAAAATAATAATTTCATTCTTAACTTCTTTAAGATTATGTTTCTCTAACTTCACAATTTTTCTAAAACATAAATTTTGTAACTTCTATCGAACTTTCCTATTACTTATTTATTGAAATTTAAATTGTTTTCCTTCTTTCTTTTTCAAAAGCCATGAGTTGGGAGATGGCTAAGAATAGACCTAACTAAGCTACGAAAACCTATGATTGGATATACAATTTTTCTTGTTCTATTTGATTTTTTTTCTTTTTTTTTATAGAAATATTAGTATAATTTGAAAAAAATTAATTAAAATAAAATCCTATTGTTATTAATGTTTTAGTGTAACATTACTCATAAAAGATAAATACTATTTATCATGGATCACAATGAGATAGGGACGAGTTTTGTTATCTTATACGAAAAAATTCATCCATATCCTCATATCAAAACTTAACGAGTATCAAATTTTTGTCTCATCTCCATCCCCACAAAGTAACGGGTACATACTCGTACTCGTACCCATTTTTTACCTTTTCAATATTATTTAATTAATTTTTATAAAATAATACAAAATTACAGTAAAAGAAATATAATATTATCACATATTCAATATTAAAAGGATGTTTGCTTCTTTAATATCAAATATTTAGAAAGAAAGTATAATTGTATATATTTCAATTGTATACATTTCAAATTAGAATACAAAATAAAATTTCATGAGAACCAAAACATTTATTAAATTTACAAACACTAATGAAACCTAATTGTTAAAATTTAAACATATTTAAAAAATATATATAAAAAGAAAAAAATTCAAATTAAAAAATATTTTAAATGGATGTTTACTTTAAATTTTTAAATTCTAATGAAATCTCTTCTTTTATACACTAATAAAATATATAATACATCACTTGATCAAAATAAAACAAGAACAAAGATTAAACTAATAATAATATAATTTTAAAATAAATATTTCATCTTTTGAACTTCAATATATGTTAGATGATGATAAAAAAAATTCATGAGAATTTAGAGATCTGTTTTTTTTTTCAAATATTGACCTAGTCAACAATTAAGAGATAACGAAAATTGTTAGGAAAACAAAAAAATTATTTAGATGAAACAGAAATTAATAACAATAGAATAAACAAATTTATATAACCTAGTAAATAAATGTTTATGCTATTGAACACTTAAATCAAGAGTATTAAACATTCTCATATGAAAAAAAAATACAATAAATAAAAATATTAAAAAATAGTAGAAATATTTAAATATGAGACATAAAAAAATTTATTTGACATACATCATTTGAACATAATTGCTAAAGGTTGATAAGACAAAAAATATCTTGGAGATATGCGAATGAATTTTATTACAAGGCAAATTATTAGAAGAAATAAAAAAAAAAGAGTGTGTAATGTGTTTATATATATATATATATATATATATATATATATATATATATATATATATATATATATGGATGCACATACCTGCCCCGTCCATATCCTTATACCCGCTATAATACCTCTCCCATTTTATTAAAATATTCATTGTTTATTAACCAACATTGTTTATTTATTTGCAAAATTCACTGGAATAATTGATTATTCTTAGTGATAATCGGTTATCTTAGTTAAAACTGATTTTTGAGAAAAGCCTCTAGAATAATTGATTATCACAGCTGATAATTGATTATCACCTACTGATAATAGATTATCCTGGCTGATAATAGATTATCCTGGATGACAATGCACCCCAACCCATTCTCCGTCCATTCATACTGGGTGGGTTGTTGCCAGTAGGAATCGAACCCCCAACCTGACCTTTAACACGCAAACCAGCAGACGCTATGAGGAGGGGTAGCCAGGGATGTTACAAAAAAGTGCACTTTTTTGTAACATCTCTGGCTCGCCCAGACCATGTCAGGTTACTACAACCCGATGCACCCCAACCCCTCACCCTTCTCCGTCCATTCATACTGGGTGGGTTGTTGCCAGTGGGAATCGAACCCCCAACCTGACCTTTAACACCTCTGGTTCACCAGAAGACGCTACCAGTTGATAATCGATTATCTATGGCAGTTGAGACTTAACTTTTCATATTCTTAACCTAATTTCTAAATAGGCTTCTATAAATAAAGTGATAGGCTTTCATTATTAAACACAAAAGTTAGAGAAGTTTAAGTACTTGAGAACTCTCTGTGGGAAGGCTTTGAAAAACCTAGTGTGGGTAGAGCGATAACTTTCATCAAGTGGGATCTTGAGTGATTGAGTGTTGTTGTTGTTGCTAGGAGAAGCCAGTCATCCTTTATGTGATTCAAAGGAGGTGTTCATTCCTTGTGTGATTCAAGGAAGGTGTTTTCATCCCTTGTGGATTTTAGTGGAGGTGTCTTCATCTCTTGTGTGATTCAAGAGAGGTGTTTTCTAAACCTAATCTTTCTTATCATTGATTGTAAGTTTGTTTATTTTAGTGATTGAGTTAATCTCGTTTTTTAGAGATTAACAACTGGAAGTAGGGTTTTTTGATCCGAACCAGTATAAATTCTTTGTGCATTTTTCTCTTCTCTACTCTTTTTATTTTATTGTGTTTATTAAAATAAAGGAAACAATTTTAATTGATCTTTGATATTAAAAGGAAAAATTTTAAAAGCACAACTTTTATTAAGAACCCAATTCACCATTCCTCTTGGTTTTTGTCCAAACGCTAAACATTCCGCTGCGCGATACCAACAGTTTTCTCTCTAAGGATAAAACTCTCAACCCAAACTCTTTTTAATCTTTTGTAAAACTTTTGAATATAGTGGAAACCAAGCTCAGGTTGTCCTGGTAAACTAGATGTAGCTTTGTGATTGAGTGAACCAGTATAAAAACAATTGTGCAATTCTCTCTCCCTCATCTCACTCACTTTGAATCTCTTTAAAAATTCAAGAAAACCAAGCAATTCATTCTTTGGTGTGATTTAATGCGTTCTTGTGTAATCTGAGGTTGTATACTTGTTAAAAATATTGATTGGAACAAGTCTTGTATGTAAAAAATTGTTGTTTGAGTTAAATATGCAAATTCTGTAATGTGTATAAATCTTCAGTATTTTAGCCGACTAATTTGTCTTTTTAATCGACTGAAAGTGTACTGGTCTACTGCTTTTACATCCTAACTTTTCAGTCTATTTGATTCAATTGAAAAGATGTTTAAGCTTTCGAAAAAGTTTTAAAAAACCAATTCAACCCCCTTTCTTGGCTTAAATCACCATTTCAAAACTAATAGGACTAGAGGTAATTCAGGTATATCACCAAGATCATCATCATGTTCCTCTTTAGCATCACCAATTTGAACCTGTACTCCACCTCCAACCTGTTGATCATCAACATCACCATGTTGCTCATCATCTTAAGCTTCAATTTCAACATTATCCAGATTATGAGCGGGTAACCTCATCAGGTTACCATCAGTGAGATTATTATCTTTTTCGGGTGTGGTCTTCTCCACTTTATCAATGTCCTCAATGGTCTGGTCTTCCATGAAATGTACATCACGACTTCTAACAAGCTTCTTCTTAATATGATCATAAAACCTATAGCCAAATTCATCCTCACCATAGCCAATAAAGATGCATTGCCTTGTCTTCCCACCCAACTTGGATCTTTCATCATTTGGAATATGAACAAATGCCTTGCAACCAAAGACATGCAAATGATCATAACTTACATTCTTGTCAAACCAAATTTTATTTGGCACTTCACTGTCCAAAATCACAATATGAGTGAGATTGATAATGTGCATCGCCGTGTATAGTGCCTCACCAAAAAAATGCTTGGGTAATTTAGCATATGAGAGCATGCATCTTACCTTTTCAAGTAATGTCTAGTTCATCCTATTAGCTAAACCATTCAACTGAGGAGTTTTAGGAGGAGTCTTCTCATATGCAATACCATGATGTTCACAATAAGCATCAAAGAGTCCATGATACTCGCCACCATTGTCAGAACGATACAATTCAGCTTCTTCCCGTATTTGTTACATAGAAGCTGAATTATATGTCTAATGAAGAATGGGACTTTGAGCACCAACAAGTGTATGGTTTTATTCAATAGTATGTGAAGACAATGTTATAATCACATTGCTAATGAGACACATGCTAGAACTTTGTGGGAGACGATTGAGTCTTTGTATGCTTCTAAATCGGGCAATAATAAACTATATTTGTTGAATTGCTGATGAATTTGACGCACAGAGAGAATTCTTCCTTCCATCTCATATCATAAACTTTGATGACTAAAACATTGCCAAAGGGGAACATAAAAAGAAAAAGTAGAGTTAGAATCCACTAAGAACCCTAACACATTGAGAGAGATGATCACTAGGGAAATTTAACACAAATGAGACATGAGTTCAATGCACACATAAGGGATTAACACAATTTTTAACCAAAAATCTTAAGGTAATGAATTTATGGGTTTTCATCTTTATATAGTGTTCAATTTTTTAATTTTTATTCAATGTGAGACTTAGACCCACACTTAAATTTTCAATTGCAAATATATATTATATTATTATAGTTGACTTTTTAAAAATATTTTGACTTCTTTATTTATGTATTAAAAAGTTAATTGTATTTTTGTGAATTTGTAATTGTAATAATATAAAGTTTGATTCATGTTTTTTTTTAAAATTAAATGATTGTTCCACATATAATATATGACAAAATTGTTTAAAAATCCTAAACGGTAAACTAATTCAAACCGTAAAAGTTTGATTTAGTTTGAATTGCATAATTAATTTCAATTAAAATTGTTTTTATTTTCTTACTTAGTATTCTATTTTCTTTAATTTGACTAGTGTAACACAGGCGCTATCGTGACTGTGTGTATGTATTTTTTAAATATGCATGATATTATATTAGTAGGTAATAATATTATAATGTTATTAAGTTAATATATATATTTAAATTATATTTATTAAAAATAAAGTGAAATATATTAGAACAAATAAAAGAATAACCATTGATAAATAAAGAAGAAGAGAAGAACAGACATTTGATTTAATAAAAAGTTTGTAGAAGTAACAGTCAATTTTTAAAAATTTAATAAATTATTATATTTAAAGGGTAAAATCGGTATTTTGAAAAGTAGATACAAAAAGAAGATTTCTTTTTATATATTGTTATAGATAAAAGCGACACACGCACACGACGTGCCTACATTTCTTAAATATTTTAAAAATAATGTGTTATTATTAAATATTAGAATTAAAAAGTTATAAAAAGAAAAAAATAATTTTTTAAAATGCATTATAATTTGTATTTTTATTTGTTCGATGTATGAGATATAGAAAAATAAAAGTTGGATAGAGTGAGTGTCCGAAAATAGAAAGTTAGGATCTGTTAAAATTAAAAGTTAAATAAAGTAATTATAAAAAATAACAAGATTATACATTATACGGAAGGAAATCATAATATTTAAAGATAATTTTAAAGTTAAATATGTAAACAAAACGGAGATCTTGTAGTATATTATTTATAAACAGGCTATATATTTCAAAATTTAATTACATTAAAACAAGAAGATTTACTCAAATTGAAAAAAAAAAATAGAAAATATAAATTAATTTAAAATTTAAAATTGTAATAAACGAATAAAATAATTTAAAAGAAGTTGAAAAAGGACAAAAAAAAAATACATTGCTTTATACTTTTTAACATGTCATTATATATTTTACTAAAAATCTTTTAATTCCTGAACCAATATCTGAAAACACTACTGAGTGGCAAAAACACCCTCTTCATTATGATATAGTAGTTTAGGGTTTTGTTTTTTCTGAAAGATTGCCTTATTGTGGTGATGAAGAACAGTGTTGGAAGGATGAATGATAGGAGTGTGCGTTGCACGTCGAATTAAAAACACGAAAACTTCATATACCCGAAAAAACAGAAACTAATTTATTTATTTATTTATATTATTTATACATTTTGATTCTCCTCCTTCTCCCATCTCATTCTTCATCTCCTCCGAATCCTAACCGTCAATCCCAACGGTCATCTCCGCCGCCGTGCCTCACCGGAGCAGCGAAACGACACCGTCATGGGCATGGACTACTACAACATACTCAAAGTGAATCGCAACGCCAGCGACGAGGATTTGAAGAAAGCGTACAAGCGGCTAGCCCGCATATGGCACCCCGACAAGAACCCCGTCAACAAGAGTGAGGCGGAGGCCAAATTCAAACGAATCTCCGAAGCCTATGATGTCCTCAGTGACCCTCAGAAGCGCCAGATCTACGATCTCTACGGCGAGGAGGCTCTCAAATCCGGCCAGTTTCCGCCGCCGCCGCAGTCTTCCTCCTCCTCCTCCCGCGTCTTTAACCGCCACAACCCCCCTGCTTCCTCTTTCCGCTTCAACCCCCGAAACGCCGAAGACATCTACGCTGAGTTCTTCGGCCCGGACGAAGTCGGCTCCTCACGCCGCGACGCCTTCTTCCGGACCTCCAACGGTGTCCCCGGGTTCGGCGCCGCCGCCCCGAGGAAGGCAGCCGCGGTCGAGAATGCGCTGCCTTGCAGCTTGGAGGACCTCTACAAAGGCGTCAAGAAGAAAATGAAGATCTCCAGGAACGTCTACGACGCTTTTGGGTAAAAAAAGTCTTATTTTTAACCTAATTTCACGCAATGTGCTTGTTTCAGATTGTTTTTAGGGTTTTATTTTTTTCTTCGGTTGATGAGCTTGTGTGTGTGAGAGAGAGAGAAATGGTTGATTATAGATTAATTAGTGTAGTTTCCAACAGAGGGTGAAAGTTAAGTACAGTGAATTTGAAAAGTGTTGGTTGGGGTTGCTTTTTTTATTCCAATTTATATACCTTACCTATAGTAGACCAATTGCGTGTACGTGTGTGTGCACGTCTTTACCATGAAGGATTGTCATGGTTGTAAGTTCTAGAGTTGCAGTGCAAATTTCAACTTCTCTTTGTGACACTGAACTCCCAAGCCTTTAGGTTAGCGTCTGCCTACTACACTTCGTTTCCTTACCCTTTGACTGAGAACTATGTAGTGGTTGCTGAACACCATTATATGTTGATTGTTCTTGAAGTCCAAATCTTTGACTGACTAGGTAATATGACTTTCTTTTGGTCCTCTTTTGCTTTTGACATTATTCACTTTTCCCCGTATGTATGTTGTATGTAAGTGGCTTGTCTATGCTTGGGTCGTTTATCAATTCTATATTTGGGTGAAAAGATATGGCTTAGTATTTTTTATTTATCTTGAAACTAAGGACCGAAGGTGGACTTTGTGGAATAGGTGATGATGTAAGGGTTGACATGGGGGTTTCATGTACAACGTAAATATGAACCCCATGATGAAAGAGCAAATTTTCCTAGCAAGTAGAAATTTTTCATGGGCTGTTTTTTTTTTTGAACAACGGAAAATAATTTCATGACTGGTTCTAGTGTACGGATAAAAAAATGTTGTTCTTAAGTGTTGGTATAACATATTCCAGAAAGTTGTTTTCGCTCACATGTTGGAATCCTTAGTGTTCATTTGTTATGCTTTTGACCTTGTGGCACGATAAACTATTGTGAAATAAAGGAACTCAGTAAGGTATGGCATTTTAGATTTGTCAGTAAGAGGCAAGTAATGAGTGTCATGCGCACTTTGCACCTGCTTCAGCTTCAGCTAATTAGGATAGTGCTTACTTTTGTTAAGATAATTGGCTATTGGGACCATAACATTTGGTTAATGTCTTGAGTGAGAGAATACATTTTATTATTTTGCAGTTGCCTTGATTAAAACCTGTTTCTTTGGTGATCATCACGTGTATAATGAACTTTAGGCTTCCACACTAAGATTTTAAAAATAATTTTATCACCTACCATTTTCACCACCCTGCTTTTGCCTTTCCTAGGGAAAGATAATTCATAATTGGCACACCTGTCAATGTATGCAATCTAGTTGTTTGTTTACATAGTATAATTAAGGTTAGCTCTAAAGATGATTAGTGTTATATTGAAGGTAAAACGATGAAGAGGGGGCTGTTTGGCTGGTCATTTACTTTTGTTAGTAATTACAATATACAATTTACAAAATTCTCATCATGTATTCATCGTGCTTTATGTTTTCCAAATTTTGTGATGGAAGTGGAGAAGAAATGTTTACTATTACCAACCACTTCGTTCCCAAAATTTTGAAAGCAAGATGCAAAATGAATACAATGTTAGAATTTTGTAACTATTTATGAAAACATGTAAATTGAAAATCATGGTATTTAGTTGATGACTTTTCCTATACCATACATTGGTTATAATTCTTTAGAGAGCCTCTGGTCTCCTGAACTGGAGGAAACCCATGGTAGGACAAAAAAAATCATTAGTGAATATATATAAACTAGAAGGTTTTGCCTTAATCATTGAATATGGGAGGAAGAATATAAAACTGAAGTTTAATTAAAGCCTACTTTAATTACCATGATGTGATTAAATTGAAGCCTGTGTACACATACATGTATTTCTTATCTATTTGGAATGGCGTGAAAGGATGTTGTGTTCGTTAGTCATTCTGGAATTTAATGGTTCGCTTGTCAAGGACGAGGAAGCCTTTTTCATAATAAGTCAGCTTGCTAAGTATCCGTATATTGTATTTACATTGGCGTTAATCCCAAAGATATAGATGCAGTGTGAGGTTTCTTTTGCACTGACTAAATATAAGATATCCATGTTAGTTTCAAATAAGGGTTTAGATTAAAATGTACCCATTGAGTCATGGTAGATTGTGTGCCATGACTCAATAAGTTTTAGTAGCCTCACTGGGTACATTTTAATCTAAACCCTTATTTGAAACTAACATGGATATCTTATATTTAGTCAGTGCACAAGAGCCTATCTATGTTCTCTCTACTGTAAGGTTGAATCCATGACCCTCGAGTTCACATTAGTGGTTTCCTCATCTATTAGACTGCTTCCATTTTAACTTCAAGTCAAGGTAGTAATGATACATTTGTGTATCATGTCCAATACGGCCTGAATCTTGAGACATTTTGAAAACTATCGGATTATATGGGACTATAGGTAAAGATACTTCAAGTTAAATTAGAATAAATATGTATATACTTATATTTTTTCAAGTTGGAGAAGCTATTGATGTAAAACACAGATCAACTATTTCTTTTTCAGTACATGGCAAATCAAGTTTTACATATTCTTGAAACTCTAACTACTACAAATTGCTAATTTTATCTGGCATCTTTTTGACAATACGGCATATGTTTAAATTATAAGCTTATTTCCTGATCTTGAATGAAAGGAGTCAATTTATTTAGTATCAAACTTTAGCATCGATTTGAAACTATGCGGTGTGATGTTGCATAATGAGGGACCAAAGTCAAACATTAGTCAAACTATATGGACCAAGTTAAGCCTTTTTTTATGGTTGATTGTAGTGATTTGATTAATCTAGTATTGTTTTTCTAGAGTAGGAGTTTCCATTATTATCGGTATAGACCAACATTAGTAATCAATATTTATACTGTGAATCACCAAACTGATTTTTGAATTATGAATCCTAGTTTGTATCATATTGTAAGATTCATAGACTATGCAAAATGACTTTGAATATGTCACACTGATGATATTTAGTATTCAATATTATAATTTTATAGAAAAATACAACATAACCTCTAGTCTGGTTAGATGAAATTGTTTGTTATATTCGATTTTATGAAGTCACTATTTTGGACGGAGGGAATGAAACGGCCAAATAGATGGATGTATTGAATGAGTGGTAAATAAATTAGTGGAGTAATCAAATAGGATAGGTTCAAAGTTATTTTAGATTCATTGAATGATACAAATTGATAGCTTGCGGAATCGTTGGTTATATCTTAATAACTAGGTTTAGACAGAGGTCATCAAAAATCCAAATAAGTTGCCGAGTCTTTTGAAAATTGTAATCAGACTGTTTATCTAATTACCTGATTATCCAAGAAAATAGGAAAGATTTGCCCTGTATGTAGACACTATAAATGTTTCTTTAAGGAAAATTTTTGCTCTTGTTCTTTTACATCTGAGAAGTGGATATTTGTGTTTGTTGACAATGTTTGAAACGTGCAATGAAATTTCAGCAAATCACGATATGTGGAAGAGATTTTGACTATTGAGATAAAACCTGGCTGGAAGAAAGGAACAAAGATTACCTTCCCAGAGAAGGGTAACCAGGAGCCTGGTGTGGTCCCAGCAGATCTAACTTTTGTGATAGATGAGAAACCGCATGCTCTTTATAGAAGGGATGGCAATGATTTGGTGATCAACCAGGAGATAACCCTTCTTGAGGCCCTTACAGGTAAAACGTTGGACCTTACTACCTTGGATGGAAGGAGTCTGGTCTTACCATTGACAGATATTGTCAAACCTGGTGCCGAGGTTGTTGTCCCTGATGAAGGAATGCCTATATCAAAAGAGCCTGGGAAGAAGGGGAATCTGAGAGTTAAGCTTGACGTCAAGTATCCTTCAAGGCTAACTCCAGAGCAGAAGTCTGATCTGAGGAGAGTGTTAGGTGGAATCTCATGAGTATGAGTTTGGTATTTCGTGTCACTGGTGAATGCACATTGTAAATATGTCATGTGCATACTATTGATGCATGTGAATAACAGGAATACTCCACGGGTGAAACTGAGTATAAAGGGCTAACATACCATGAGCCCATATCTTGACATCTGGACTTTTTTGCAGGCTAGGAACATAAACGAGTGTTTGGAAACCATTGGAAGTGTCGATCTTAGTGAAACAGTTAGGTAGGTAATTTAACTGATTTTCCATCATTTTCACAAACTTGTTTTGCCTTTTGGTTAAACTCGTGAAGAGTACTGGTCTTGATAGGATCACAACGAGTCGTGCTCATACCATGAAAATTGTATATATTGATTTTTTTTATTGGACGTTCCTTTATTGATATGCTGTTCTTTTAAAACTTGGAAGGACAACATGGAATCTTGGTCTATGATTTTATTACAGACTCGTTTGTTCTGCCATAGAAATTTGATGTATGGCAAAGTGTTCTTTTAAATTTCTTATATTGATAGACTGTTATGCGTGTATTACAGCCTCGTATATTTGGTACCTTACTCTCTTGAATATGTAGGAACACTTTGTATATATGATTTTTTCTACACCTGAATCTTTTAATTAAATAAAATTTATCTAAATTTCTATTCCAGATAAGATAGTCCATAGTTCGATGCTAGAGATGGAGATTGTGTTTTGTTGGTAAATGATACAAAATATACATTACTTTTTCTCAATTAGGATTGATAATTCTGATTCTGTAATATTTTTTGTTCGAATTTAATTCCTTAAATTTTGATTTCGTAAAGTTGAGTCCTGCATTCATTTATATTTACATTGAATATCTAAATTGTTGTTTTTTATTTACTTTCTTTGTCAAAAGAATGTTAGTGTGTGTAGATTTGGGATTTTGACAACAAACTAACTATTTGGCAGTTACTTATTGCACCCCTCCAATTTCTACCTGCACTCCGCAAGATTTGGAATTCTAGTTGTCTATCATATTTTTATTTGAAAAAGTGTCTTCCGTATGGAATACATTGTGTTGTGGTAGTGGTTAAAACTTAGAAGAGAATTATTCTGGCAAGGGTGGTGGTGGAGCTCACAGTGGTGTTTAGAAGCCACTGAAGTCGGCAACAGTGGTGGAGCTTGTGGAGGTATTTTGGCGAAGTTTGGCAAGGGTGGTGGCGAAGTTCGGAATTGGAAATATGCTTCGGGATTGGTGTTTTCGGAAAGTATTGGAAGAACAATTTGAAAAAAAAAAAATAGTGGGGTGCCAATCGTGTTTCCAGAAGGCAAATTTTTGTACAATCCAGAAAAAAATATATGTTCAATTTGTTCTCTGGAAAGACTATTTGGGAATAGAAATTTTTGTTCACCGAAAAGACCTGTCCTGAATAATAAATGTGCTTCACCGGAAAAATTAGTCTGGAATATTGCAAAAGTTAAGGAAATGTTACAAAGGTTATCTCTGGTAGCAATGGCACAAACAGAAGGAGAAATGGAGAAGGAACAAATGAAGAACGGAAGCAGAGATGGAGGAACCTATACAGGGAAGAAAAAAAGGGTTGCATAGGGGAAGGACAATGGAAGAAAAGCATAGAGTAGAATTAAGGGTTAATTATGGTTTTGATTCTTTAAATTTCAGTTAAAATTGTTTATTTTTAAAATTTTAAATTAATTTAGTCCTTCAATTTTAGAAATACATGTATTTAATCTTTTTAATCATTTTTTTAAATTTATTTGACATTTTAAATGTATTTAAGATAATAGATAAATTGTTTACGGTTAACTCTTTTTAAAAAATAAAAGATTAAATTGGTCTAAAGTTTCAAAAAAATAAAATTTAATTTTTACTAAAAGTTAATAAATTAAAAACATATTTAACCTTAAAATTAAAAAGCCATAATAACAATACAGACATTTTGTATATTGAACGAGGATACAGAAGCAATAGCCTAACTATTGTAACAAGTAAAATCATAAAAGACAGGCTTTTACTTCCAGCACTCAATAATTTTTCCGCATATCTTTCCAAACTTAAAAAAAAAAACTATTTTACTTTGTATTAGTGTAAAGAAACTTTCTGGAATAGGATTTTCAGAATGAATTTTTATGACGCCTTCGGAAAAAAAAAATTCAGAACACCCCAAATGAATCCATTTGAAAATAAATGAACTTTTTCTTGCGTTTCTTTTTTCTTCCCCTATAGCAACAGTGATGATGGAAGAGGTGGTGGCAGTGATGGTAACGACAGCTGTGATGTATCGCACTTCTTAGTGGTTGTGTAGTTTTTTTTTTATTAATATGGGAGTGCAGGAAGTAATTTACTAAAAAGCATTGGTTAGAAATTTTTTTATTCTTTTTTTTCCAAAGCAACATACAATTTGGGCTTGGATATTGGTTAAGGCCTTGTCTAAGTAAGGGTTGTAGTATTTGAATTTCACTCTGTAAGTAATGCTTCACATACATATATTGTAAGGGTCTTTCTTCCTACATCTCCAAGCATTTCTTCTGTACCTCCAAAACATCTTTAAATTCCCAAAATACCCTTTGACTATTTAAAGAAATACACGGACATCACACCCTCAAAAATACTTCCAGAAGTCAAAAATCATCACCGGAAATCAAAAATCATCATCGGAAGTTGACTTCCGGAAGTCAAAAATCATCACCGGAAGTTGATTTCCAGAAGACAAAAATCATCACCGAAAGTCGACTTCCGGAAGTCAAAATAAATTACGGAAGTCGACTTCCGTATATAAAAAAAATATATATTTTATTTTATTTAATTTTTTAAAATACGTATACAAAATTATAAAACATTTAAATTTAAAAAAGATTACTTTAAAAAATAAAAAAATAATAAATAATAAAATTACTAAATAAAAAATTGAA
>Ga0214543_1003516_pt1 | contig 30337 bp, 11 predicted proteins | sample CNSS2metaG_FD_160094 | JGI IMG/M metagenome (GOLD analysis project Ga0214543, IMG submission 160094) | Root nodule microbial communities from cowpea collected in UCLA plant growth center, Los Angeles, California, USA - CNSS2 | ecosystem: Host-associated > Plants > Roots > Nodule | place: USA... | reverse complement strand
AGGGGACCCCCGCATTCAATAGGCCTCAAGGGCCTGGGTTGTGGCCCAGGCCCACTCATGGCCCAAGCTAGGGCCCAGGTCAAGACCCAGCCCATGAAATGGTCAAACGTCATTAATGTTCTATAAATATGCGTGGACCCCATCATTTAAAGGTACGCATTCATTAATCATTGATTTAACTCTCTGAGAGCTTTGACTTACTTGAGCTTCGGAGATTCTTCTGCAGGTAACCCCTCCCGGGTCCAAGCTGACATGTATCGACCGGAAAGAGGCCAACTGAAGAGATAGCGGACTACATGGTAAGGTGACGCTTGTGCCTAACTTATCTTATTTGTTCTCTACAGGAACAATATGATTTTTTTTGTTTTGAAGTTATACCATACCAACTTGATACAATTTGTCCCACCTCTATTTTTTTAACTTGCACAATTTTTGTAATTTCATAATGAAATTACACTTTAATGATAAAAGAAATCATAATTAAGATATCCTCATTCCAAATTTCAATATCGACTTTTGTGTTCCAACAAAAGTTACGGGTGTAAAATACCATATTTAATTAGTAACTTATTTCTTATGTTTAGATATTTGTTTTTTTTTATTGTTTTTATATTCTATTGAAACTATTTAAAAAAATTGAATTAAGTTTTTATTTTTGGTAAAAAAACTCAAAGTGATTTTTTCGTTAAATTGATGTTAGTGTTGTTTGACAGTATTGTATGTCAAAATTTGAGTCTGTCATGTTTTAAAATCTAACTATTATGTATCAAAATCTAGACATTTTTATGTTGCATGCTTAAATTAGAACAATTTTAAAATAAAAAATTATTCAAATTTTGACACATAACAAACTTAAATTTTAACAAATGATATTTTCAAATGTGTTAATGTGAATGTTAATCTAACAAAAGATGTCACATTAAATCATTTCACAAAAATAGAATCAAAAACAAATATAAGGATAAAAATAAATAAAAAATATAAATATAAAAATTAAATTAGTAATTAAGCTAGTTATTTTACTAGAAGGTATATTTGGAAGGTGCGATGAAAAAGTGAAGAGAAGAAAAGGAAAATGTAAGAAATGAGAGAAAATAAAAAAGTAAATTAGAAAGTTAATGAAATATATTTCCATTACAATATCATTCTATTAACTTATTACATTTAAAAAAAATGAATCTTATAATTAATTATAAAATTAAATATGTTTTTAGTAATACTAAAATATGTCTTAATCTTAAATTTTGATATAGTTTAGTCCTCAAAAAATTTAAATATTTTAAATATAAATAGATATAATTATCTTAAGACTACATATATATTTAACTTTTAATTATACTATACTCATAATAATGATAATATCATTTTTAACATAAATTGTTATAAAGCAATATAATATATACCTTATCAATTCACATTTACGTAAAAATGTTTCTTACACACAAACATTTTTATTTTTTAATTTTTCAAAATATTTCTATTAAAGTATATTTTCTGTCTCACTTTTTCTTCCCTACAAACAAAGATCGAGTCACGGGTGTCGATACATTTCATTATTGTCTTTGCAGTGAACAGGTGCAGTCGGAGGAAATGAATGAAAAGAAAAGACGAATATGAACATGTACGATCCTCTACCCTACCTCAATTTTTTTAGTTTCAATTTTTCTCTATCTTCCGTTCTTCAAAATTCAATTTCTCTACCACTTTTTCTTTACTACCAACAGAAGATTGACTCACGGGTTTAAATATATTTACGAGGGTTGATATTTTGAAGTTCATTAAAAAAATATTGTCTATTTAATAATTTAAAAAACTAATATTTTAGATATATTTATTTTATTTTTCCCTTTAGATTTTAATATTATTATATTATTAAAATAGACATAGTAACTTTTTTACAAGTGTAAAAATATTATTTTCTACGTATAATTGTTGTTCTTGCGATGAATGTACGATCTCTCCGGGTTACGTAATAATATGACATGGTGACATTCTCTACATCTCAATACTTTTTTTTTTCTTTTACTATTTTAGCTTTCGTATTTTTCTTTTCTTGGTGTCCCCCACCATTAATTTTATTTACTATTTAGGTGTCCATCTACCATCTTTTTCACATGTCAAAAATACCTTGGTTTCCACTATCTACATTTTTCGGATTGATTTTATTCAAGGGTTTAGAAAAACCCTTAAATCAGAGCATCTATTTTGGACCAAAATCTTATTATAAATAGTAGTTTATATTAAAGAAAATCTTGACTTGGGTGGTAATCTTTAATTTTTTATTTCCTAATTAATCCATTCTTTAATTATTATCGATTTGATTGTGTCTAAATGTAATAAGACTACTAAGATCTTGATAATTATTAATAATTTTTAATTAAGATTAAATAATAAATAAAGTGGAACATCACATTTAATAGAAAAAAAATTAAATAAAACATTACATACTTTAAAAAAAATAAGCATAAGGTAATATGAAACAACCCTTATATTTATTGGAAAAAACAGTAGAGAGTTTTTCAAAATAAATGCTAAGATAGAGAATCATATAGAGAAATTACTCTAAATAGTAGTATCTCCCTTTACCTAATTAGAATTAATAAGCATATCCTCATCTCTGCTTACACCAATTTTTTTGGTGATCATGACAAAAGAAAAAGACAAACAAGAAAATAGAAACACAAGGACAAGGAGAAGTTTAAGCTAGTGAATTTAAAGTGAGCAAACATTAATCAAGATATTTTATCACAAACAACACAAGTATTCAAATACATGTAATGAAATCAGATTCACTGAAAATTTGTACTTATGGTGGTCTCTACTACTCTATAGAGCCATTACTGATGGGTTTCTCCCTACCACTCACAAGATTAGTCCATGATCATCTAAGGTCATTCTCTTGCCTTAGACTATGACCTTTTGCTACTCTCACCACATGAATCATTCTACTTTATATGTAATCTTACTTAAATCCATAGATCATCACATACATTATATTACAATCAAAAGAATTTTCCCATGAAAATCATTTATCTTCCACATGTTATCTCATAATCAATTATGTTTCATGCAAAGCACATCAAGTCAAATCTCGTTCATTCTTCTGCCTTAGACTATGACCTTTTGCTACTCTCACCACATGAACCATTCTACTCTATATGTAATCTTACTTCAATCCATAGTGTGAGGGCCCCTTTTTATTTCTGCCCTAAAAGTTAGTGGGCTGCCCTTGTAAGTGGGCCTAAGGCCGGTCCAACAGATAAAGTCATTAGGTCTGCCCTAAACATTTCACTTCTTTGCATTTTCAGAAAATTGTTATCCTTGCATTAGAGCCGCAGCCGTTTTCTACCTCTACTAGGGTTTGGGGACCAATGTGAGCACGCCAGTTCGAACCCGTTTCCTTTCCTACGTAAGTGCTCCTTCTGTTTGTGTCTGTTTTCCCCCACTGTCACCCTAAGTAACTAATGTTTCCGCTGTTGGTCATGGTTTCCAGCTTTTGGAGTTGCCTCTTGAGGACTGCGTTCCGCTGTTTAGGATCAAGCTCGTGTCAGGTCTTTCGCTAGCTTAATCCCAGGTAAGGGAAGCTAAAACCCTATTGTTCGGTATAAAAACTTTGATGTTATTCCGTGATTTTCGTGCTTATATGTGACTGTGAGCGTATGGTGTGAGCTGATTTGTTGTTTGGGTATGAAACTGTGTTGATGGCAGAGAGGGACAGTGGCGGAGTCTGATAGACTCGCCCAGGCGAACCTGTCTCGCCTAGGCGAGAGTTACAGGGGCTCGCTTAAATATTTCCTCGCGAGGGGTCGCCCAGGCGACCCACTATACGTTTTGGGCGAGCGAACCACTCGCCCATGCGAGAGGGGTCTCGCCTAAGCGAGATCCCGCAATGGTTCCTGTTTCCGATTTCGGGCCCTCGCCTAGGCGGAGGGGGCCTCGTCTGAGCGAGACTGTCTCGCCTGAGCGAGGTGCTGGGCAAGACAGTGCTGTGATTGGATGTTTGTTTGTTCCTGAATGGTCTGTTTTGGTTGGGTATGAATGTATGATGAGTGATATGTATATAATGGAGTATGAGGTATACGTAGTATGATTCCTGAATTACAAATGATGGGTTTGGTATGAAAGTTGGCATGATCTCTACATGACTTGTATATGATGAGTTGGTTACATATGTACGTGTGTGGGGTCACAAACTTGGCATGAGAAATAATGAATCTTGGTGGTTGGTAAAGCTTTGGTATGGTTGGCATGAGGAGAAACACCTTACTCATGATCGAGAATAACGAGTTGGTAATGATTCAACATATGAGAAATGGAGACTTGTTATGGGTTTTGGGTTGAAACATTATGTGCAATGTATGTATAAATCCTTGGTTGTTTATGTATGCTGGTCTGTGTCAGTGCATAATTCCTTGGGGTCTCTAGGTGAGACTTTCAGGGTTGCGCTTCAGTGGTCAGGACGTAATTCCAAGGCCCTTGTTAGTGGGTGTCCATGGGGGTGCCCCATCTGTATAACTAGGTAAGGATTCAAGGTAAGGTTGCATCCTGACACTCTGAGAAGCCAGTTAATCTCACCTAGAGCAGACTGACTCTTGTGGTAAGAGTAGCAGGAGGCCTGAAATCCATTAAGGGCTAACCTTGTGGTGAGGGAAGTTTGATTCATCGTAACACTTGTAACACATAGCTCAGGATCGAGCAGCTCGGGAGTGAGCAGAGGTATCCACCACAAGTGCAAGCATTCGCTGAATCCGACCAGGTTATACGTATCCGGATGAGTCGAGTCGAGTCGTAGTGTATTGATTGAAAAGTCTTAACATGCTTGGGTGTTATATTAATATTGGATGGGAAGGTATATTTAACTGTATGAGATAAATGTTGAGTGGCTCTAGCTTACCCTTTCTGTTGTTTGTTGTATGTTTCGTGGTGTGGCTTTTTCTGTTGCGATGATCATCAATTTGATTGATGGGAGCAGATGGGCGAGGTTCCAGAGTTCAGCAAAGAGATGGAGATTCCGCTGCATAGTCCGCGTGGACTGGTTTTTATGTCTGCATGAGTTTATTTAGGGTTACGACCCATGTATCTGTTCGTTCTTAGATTTATGCACTCTGGTTAACTTTTCCCTCTGGTTTCTTTCGGGCATCGTGGTGTGCCATGGGTTGTATGGGGTTGAGTTTAAAACTCCCAGACCGCGCTTTTATGTTATCTTTCCTGTAACATTCCTTTAATTTTACGTACTTAATTAAATGGGGTGTTACACATAGATCGTCACATACACTATATTACAATCAAAAGAATTTCCTCATGAAAATACCTTATCTTCCACATGTTATCTCATAACCAACATGTTTCATTCATAGCTTCATACATCATATTTCATAATTCTCACAATCAATCACATGGTAAAACAAAAGATTAAAACAACACAAGTTTTGCTTAGGTAAGATCCTTGTCGCTTGAGCAAAATGGTTTATTGAAACTAAAATAAAACTCTGAAACGTTCTCACCTAGGCGAGAGATTCTAGCTTGGATGACAGGGGCTCTCGCTTGAGCGACAAAATTGTTGCTTGAGCTAAAATTTAAGAGAAGCAAAATAATTCTAGTGGCTTTCTCACCTTAGCGACATCTTACGTCGAATGGGCGATACGTTATCTCTTAAGCGACAACTCAAACAAAGAGAAAAGTAGAAATTTAACTATTTTCACTTGAGCTAGATTTCTCTCCCTTGAGCGAAAGTTACGAATTTTTACTCTGTTCTCAGCACCTAAACTCAGAGAACCCAAACTCAAAGAAGACAAACCACTAAAATTTCACATGCACTCATCAATTCAACACCTAAAAAACACAATTAAAGACTAAGATAAGCATTTCATTTTGAATTTACAACAAAACCTAGTTTCCCTTACCTCAAACGTGGATCAAGCTGAAACAACAAAAACCCCAAGACAAATTTTGAGCACTAAAACCCCAATTCAACCTAAAAAGCCAAAGCGCAAGACCACATAGAAGAAATGAGGCTCTAATCATGATCAAAGCAAAATAAAAAACCCAAAAATTAAAAAAGAAGACAGAGGTTCAATTTTTAACTTACGAGGAGAAATGTAACGTTTGGTTGTATTCAAAGAAGACTCTACCACGAATCCAAATGTGGTCTTTAATTCAAAAAAGGATGAAGAGTAAAATGCAAAGGGATTGAAGTTGAAGAGAAAGAAAAGGGATATGCATTTTAAGAAAAGAGAAATTAGGCTACTGTGATTTTTTTTTCCTTAAAGAAATGAGTTTCCCATAAAGGCTTCCTTAATTAATTATAGGGATTTTTCTTTAAAAATTATATTATTGTTATTGGTAAAGGGTTTAACATTTGTTCATCAAAGAGTTTAGAAAATGGAATATTTTGTAAATGCCTAGTAGTTGTGAATTATGACTAATGAGTGAAAAATTAACCATTGAGGTGTACATAAACATGCAATCACAATGTTGATGATAAGCAACTAAACTATTTATTAGGTAGACCTATCAATTTGACTGAACTCACAAGATTTGGTTATGATCCACATGAGTTAGACTAAAACATGTTCACAGATCAAAAAATTTAGATAGAAAAAGTTCATACGATTAAAATAGAAAGGGTTAAATATGTTTTTGGTCCATCAAGTTTAAGTGAATTTTGGACTTAGTCCCTCTTTAAAACTTTTGACCAATTTATTCCTTCATCTTTAGAAATGCGTGTATTTAGTCTTTTTAATTAAAATTTGTTAAGTTTATCTGACATTTAAAACGCATTTCATGATAGTATTTGAATTGTTTACACTGTTTGACACATTTTCATTTTAATGTTAACTCAAATATTATTGTAAAACACGTTTGAAAAGTTAAATAAACTTAACAAAATTTGGTTAAAAGAACTAAATTCATGCATTTCTAAAGTTTGAGGATTAAATTACGTCAAAGTTTTGAAGAGGGACTAATTTCAATCTTCACCGAAAGTTAAGGGACCAAAAACATATTTAACCCAAATAAAAATAAAAGGCTTGTGGGATATGATCAACCCATGGACTAACCTGTGTAAGCCAATCTTTGGTCGTGATAGACAAGATTGAGTCGGACCCAACTCAAGTAGGTCATTTAGGTTGGGTGCAGGTTAGGCTGCATCCATGTCAAGCCAAATTTGATAGAATAAACATCATGCTTAGTCGAATTGAGCTCACATTGGACATAGATGAGTTGGACTCATAAAAGGTTGAATTTGACCACGTAAGACCAAGTCAAGTTGAACGCACCTTAGGATGAGCAAGTTGGACACCCCAAATTGAGTTGAGTAGTGTCCGCTTGAACCCATTCAAGTTGAATCAAGTCAAATTGGACTCGTGTCAAATGTAATATCCCATTTAATAGTATAAACTACTAAGTAAAATATTAATATTCTGACAAAACAAAACATAATAGTTATGAATATATATATAACATTAATACATTTATCCAAAAGAAATCACTATGTAATATAACATATACACAACTATATCATAAACATCTAGGAGTATTTCAGAAAAGGACATTATTCCTAAACATCTTCACATCATCCAATTCTATTCAGTAGCCTCACCTAGGGATGATAACGGTTAGGTCGGCCATGAATAGTGTTTACTCGCTACCCAACTCGTAAAAAAAAATTCATTCGCTACTCGTCTGTTTACTGTAAGATCTGAGAAAATTAAATAAATACATAAATATTTATTTAACATAAATGCGGGTAGTGGGATCTTTATAGTAATAAATGAGAGGGAGGAAATCCTAAGTTAATTAATCTGGAAAGAGAAGAAAAGGAATAATACTAAATTAAGTGGTTGAGAGAACTTAGGCATGTTGAGGGGACTTGGGTTCAAGTCATGTGTATGACATTAGTAAAAAGGCATGAAATGACCTTTTAAACTTGTTTCTTTTCTCTTTTGTGATTTGATGCTTGATTCTTGTTGTTTGCTATGATGTATGAACATGTCAAAATGCTTGAATGTCTTTGGTATTCTTTCCGTTGTTTGTTTTTTGTCTTTCGGGTGTGTTAACATGTAAGTGGGGTGGTGGGTTCTTCTTGAACCTATGTGTGGACGCGCGTTATAGTTTTGGGTTTCTTTTTTTATATGTGCATGATTTTTTTATTCATTGGCTTGGTATAGCAATTGTTGGGTTGATCTGGTGCAGTAAGTGATACAACTATGAAGGTTTGGAGTGGGTCTTTCCACGTTAATTGATGGGCAGCATTAGAGTGTGTATGTGTGGTGCAATTTTGATTAAAACCCTATTTATCAGAATTTCGTGGGTGTGGAATGGAATCACTTGGTGGGAAACCTTTGTACCTTTTATTCTTTGTAGGGGTGGGCAAAAAATCTAATTTTCTTGATCCAATCCACTTTTGCTCCAATCCAATCCATTTATAATCCATTTTATTAAAAATCCAATCCATTTAAAATCCATTTAATGGATCTGGATTTCAATCTAATTTACATTTTACATATCTTATGGATTGGATATCCATTTTATAAATCAAGATTTTTAAATGTGGATAATCCAAAAAATCCAATCCAAATTTTCAATTTTAATTTTTAGTTGGGTTAGACTAAAGGTTGAGATGGACTATGCTAAATTCAGACTTGGACGGGCCTTGCTCGATGACCTATACGGATCGGGCAGGCCCGACGACCATAAGAGGTTGGGCGAGCCTAAAGATATGAATGGGCTAGGCGGGCCCAATGACCCGAATGGGACCAACGATCCGAAAAATTCGAGCGAGCCCCATGACCCGAACGGGGCAGGCGGGCCCAATGACCAGATGAGCCAGGTGGGCCCGAAGACCCGAACAGGCCAGGCAGGTTCGAAGATCTGAACGGGCCAAGCAGGCCCGATGACCTGAACGGGTCAAGCGGGCTTGAAGAACCGAACGGGTCAGGCAGGCCCAAAAACCCGAACGGGTCAGGCAGGCCCAAAGACCTGAACGGGTCAGGCAGACCTAAAGACCCGAAGACCCGAACGGACCAGATGGGACCATTGACGAAAATAGGTCAGGCAGCCCAAAGACCTGAACGAACCCGACGACCCGGACGGGCCCAACGAACCGAATAGGCCCAAAGACCCGAATGGGGCAGACGACCCGGACGAGCTTGACGACCCGGACGAGCCTGACAACCTACACGGGCCTTACGACCTGGATGACACGACGAAACGAAGACCCGGACGGGCATTACGACCTGGACGGGCCCGACGACCAAAACGGGCCTGACGACCCGGCATGCCCGATGACCCGGATCGGTCCGATGACCCGGACGTGCCTGACGACCTTGACGTACCCGACGATGCAGACGGACCGCACGACTCGAACGTGCCCGACTACCTAATTGGGCTCGACTATTTGGACGGGTCTATCCGGGTCGCCTAGCCTGTCTGGCCCATCCGGGTTGTCGGACCCATTCGGGTTGTCTGGCCCGTTCGCGTCGTTGATCATGTTCGTGTTGTCGTGCCCGTCCAGGTTGTCGGGCTCGTTCGGGTCGATGCAATGCTTTTGCTACAAATGTAGTTTAATCCTACTGTAGGTTATTTAACCAAGGGGCCCACGGTTGCAAAAAGATGAAACACATTTATGGGTGTGGGGCCATTTTGCCTCTTCCATCGGTTTATATCATGTTTAGTTTCCTTTCTTTCATAATTGTGTGGTTGCAGTACACGTGAGTGCATGGGTTTCTAGCTTAAGGCTTTGTTCACTTGACTAGATGGACTTGTGAGAGAGGGAGAAGATGGATGTGAGTGAATTTAAGAGTGAATTGTGTGTTGTTTTTTTTAAAGGATTTAGAGGTGATAGTGGGTGAATTTTGAAGTAAGATTTGTGAGAGTTTGTGAGTGATTTGATTGATATGATAGATTAAAAAATGTTTTAATAGATGTAATAGGTAAATTACCATATTGCCCTCCATTAATAAGTAGTATAAATTGGTATTTGTATGACTTATAACTGATATTTTTTTACTACTAAAATTGAAAAAAATTATAAAAATAATAAAATAATACATTTTTTTATAATGTATTATAATAAATGGGATTGGTTCCAAGTAATATGGGATTGAATCCCTTCTTCCAACTTCACACATGGATCGATTCCAACTAATATGGGATCAAATCCCTTCTAATATGGCCATAGTTGGATTGGTTCCAAGAATGAATGGATCGGATCCCTTCTGCACTTGAGTGGATCGATCCAACTTTCTTTATTTTCTCCTCCTTACACAGTTCATGAACAACCAGACTTCATGCATGGATTCCAACTCCATTGTTGATAACCAGGGTCTTCTCAATTGTTGTGTTCGTTTATAAAGCATAATACAGGGTAAAATAGTCTTTGCTCAATTAATTGTCTCAAATATGTTCTCATTAGGCGAGATCGAAAAAGTGATGAATCTCGCAAATTATTGCTTTCACTCGCTCGTGATTCAGCGCAAACGAACATAATAAACACTTTCTAATCCATCTTCTCCCTTCCCTTCAAACAACAAATCACATCAAACGAACACAGACTAAAGTATATAACATCTTTGTACTTAATAGGACCATGAAAGCGAGAAGGGATTTTAGTTAGTTGTGGGTTCCTCCATGTTAATTTTAAGGGAGGGATATAATATATTATATATCTATATTGTAAGATATGTTATATATATGCGTGTATATTTATATATATATATATATATATATATATATATATAATATAATATAATATAATATAATATAATTGAATATTATAATATTATATGAAGGGTTAGATTTAAGTTTTAAGATAGGATGACAGTGTGGTATATTATATATTAATAATATATGAAAATCTAAGAAAGAGAAGGTGTAATTATTTATATTTTATTTTATTTTCAATTTTATATCAAGATAATATAATATTTTATCTTGTTTAGGAATTTGAGAATTTTAGTATACATTCTTACAAAACCTTCGGTTGGTGCCCTACAGTATAAGTGGTAATGAATTTGGCTACTGTAATTGGCTGGAATGTATATAAATATATTTATTTATTATTAGAAATATTAAATAATATTATTATATTTTAATTTACTAAAGTTTGAGATAAAAGTAGAGACAATAAAATAAATGTCGCAGTTTTGGATGTTAATAGTAGGGTTTAATGTAATTGTGGAGTGATTATTTGAATAATGTTGAAGTGTTTTTTTTATAGCATGATTTAAAATTGGTAAGAACATGTGAGTATATACGATGTATGTATATGATGGGTGATAGTAAAATTTTGGGTCACGTTGAAATGTGTAGACATGTAAATTGGTGATCTGAATCTGTGCCTATGATGTGTGATGAGGGATAACCTGAGACGAAACGCAGAAAAAAAATCAGTAGTTGTCATGCTACTGGTCTGGTGCTTGGCGGTGCAGGTTGACCCGTCAGGCGATAGGCCACAAAAAGAACTCTAGGAAAAAACTCGAGAGCTGGCGCCTGACAATGTAAGGGGTACCGGTTTTTTGTGAAATTGGGTCTGGACCAGAATCCAGTGGGATGGCGCTTGGCAGCACCAGGTGTCCCACTAGGCAGCCTGGAGCTCGAGTGCACCTAGCGACACAGGGGGTGGCGTCAAGTGGTTCCGGGTGCAGAGTTGGATTGCGTGTGGAGGAGGTTCCCAGTTACGAGTGGAGCTTGTATTGGGGTAACAAGTGCCCACTCGAGGTTGTAGCATGATGGTTTTGGAAGTCCAGTGGAGGGTGCAAGATCGTGGCTCGTATGGATGGGTTCCGAAAGATTGCCCTCCTCGGTGTTACCCGACGAGTTTGGTAGTCTTGGGACAAATACGAACTGAGATTCGTCTTGGCGAACTCCACTTGGTGTTGCGAATTGTGATCGTGACAAGTTTATTCCCGCGTGTGGACTGTAGGTGGTGGCTTGTAGTCGGAGGGGTGAGTAGACACTCGTGGCAGCAAGGATCGATCAATGTACTCATCAAAGAGTGTAGAATCAAGAGGAATCCAGAGAAAGATGTGAAAATTTGGGTCTGAGATTAGAGTGTATCAGTAGTGTTAGGGGTTTTAATTTGTTATTATAATGTACCTTGTGATGTATATTTTATTTTCGAGCTCACCCTATCTGTGTGTGTTTGGCGATGATCATGTAACTCGTTACATGAGAGCAGATGTTGATGCAGGCGAGCATGTAGATACTTAGAGTCGAAGTGGGTTAACATGAGAGTTTTTACATAGAAATACTTTTATGCATTTTATGTATTATTTTTGTAATCAGTATTATGAATCGTTTTATATTTATAAGAGGTGAACATGTTTATGAATTTTGTTTTTGGCGCATTTGAAATAAAGTTTTACTTTTTCTCGTGGTTTGGGAAAATGATTTCCTTAATAAATGCAGTTTATTAATATTTTTATTATTTTAATTTTAAATAAGTAATTTTCGGTTAGGATGTTACATTTACTCGTCGGATACCCGTTTAAAAAATACTTGTAGATTTTCTTAAAACCTGCAGGTACCCATGGATACTTGCATACCCACAAATATTTGAAAAAATATATTTTATAAATTTTTTTGAATAAAAATTAAATAAATTATAACAAATATAAAATACAACATAAATTAAATTTTAAATAAATGTAACATAATAAAATATAAATTAAATTTTAATTTTAATTAAACTTAACTTAATAAAATATAAATTTTATTTTATTTTAATTTTTTGTGGATAACGGATATTTGCAAGTATGGGTAGTATGATACTCGTATCCGACCTATTTATAAACGGCTATTAAAATACATGTTACTTACTATTCGCAGGTAATAAATACCTGCAGAAACTAACTATCTGTCGTGGATTTTATCCGTGGATACCTGCAGACGCGGGTATTTTGTCATCCCTAGCCTCACTATTGTCCATCAGAGGAGCATCCTTATTGTTGTCCTTCTCTATTCACACAATTAAGTGATCATTGTAAACGAAAACAAAAGAAAATCAAACAACACAAAAAACCACAGTGTAAGTTGGCATAAAAAAGAAGTTATACATAAGAAATGACGAGTCACATCACTTTAGCATTAAAATTAATACAATACATGTTTATACACACATAGCAGTTGATATTAAACTCAATTATCCGGATACATGCCATTGATATAGGGTTCACTAGAGGTATGCACATGTGATGATTTCTAAACTTTGTAGAGTACAAAGCCACAAGGGGTTATCACCCAACCACACAATGTTAATCTCTTTTATGCCTAAAACCAAAGAACAAGTCCAAAAGCTAGAATCTCTTGCTATTCTCACCACATAACTCATTCTACTTTATGTGAGTGTGAATGATTATTAGAGTTCAATACCTCCTTCCAGACCTCTCCTAGATCAATGCATACACTAACAATACTAACACTAAGAATTTCCCTCAAAATCCTTCAAACTTCATTATTCATGTTCACCACAATAGATTCCATTCAATTCATCGCAATAAAAACCATAAACATACTTCATTCAGTTCATCACAATGAAAACCTTAAACATGCTTCACATCAACCACAAAACACCAAAAAATAGTCAAACAATGTAAAACAGGTAAAATATGGCATTTGACGCTCAACCCTAATGCTCAACATCATTTGCCTCGTAAAAATGTGCCCTCAGTGCCAACATAAAGCGTTTAAAACATCATTTTCCTCGTAAAAATGTGCGCTCAGTGCCAACATAAAGCGCTCAACATTAGGTAACTAAAATGCTCCTAGTCCTGCAAAGGTTTCCATTGCTCAACACTCATCGTTAATCGACTCGTAAAAGTTGACGCTCAATGTTGCCATGTGAGGCTCAACATTATATCACAAACCCAAAATTTGCACATTGTGATATGAGGGAATTGGACCTATTTCATAGCTCAATTTGGTACTCCTCTCTTAGTACTTTGGTTCAAACACTTTTTGAAACATTGAGGCTTATACCGAATTAGTCAGTTACTCAGATTCTAATTCTTTCAAATATTACAAGATCAAACCAAACAAGCACAACCATTATAACCTACAACTTTGAACCATATCATACAATATCACTTCAGCAATACACATCACACCAAATTTTATCCATATAGTCAATTTATCCCCATATTAATCTAACAACAACTTGTATTCATTAAATAGCAAAAATATCACAAAAACAAGTCAAGACTAGTTTTCCTTATGTAGAGAAAAGCTCGACTGGCTCTAACAACACTAAAACCTTCCCCACGTCAAAAGGTACTCTATCTACACATAGAAATACCACAATGATGATCATATCATATCCTCATGACCATTGATCAATAGAGAACTAAACACAAGATCAAAGGAGCACATGCGACCTCAAAGAGAGATGCATGTAAAGATTATCAAAATCACAAAGGAAGAGCTAAAAATCAACTTACCCAAATGGAGAAATTGACAAGTGAACTTGAAGATCTCGCCTCAAGAATCACACAAGCGTTCTCCGATCTTCAAACATATGATCACATGATCAAATAACTTAGAGAAAAAAAAATTTGAAAAAGAGATCTCTAGAGAGATAAAATTTCTTTAAATAATAAGATCCCTTTATAAAAGTTTTATTTATAATTAAATATTTTATTATTAAAATAATAGGATTTTATTGTTTTAAAACACTACCACTCTTAAAATACTATTATTTTTTAGATTCTCACGTAAAGTCCAAATTAGTCGATACCAAATCAAATAAAATTTAGATCAACCAAATTAAATCCACATTAAACCAATGTTTAAATATGTATTTTTTATTTTAAATTCTATTTATTTCTCTATGAGTTCTTTCATATTAAATATAAGAAAATTCGTCGGTGCATCAAGTATGACAAAATCATAAAAGATTTATATGTAAATAAATGAATTTTTCAAATAATCTATTTACGTTAAATATTTAAGGAGAGATCAGATAACTTCCTTAATTTTCATGGACTATAGATATTTTACTCATTACCATAATAAATACAAATTAATTAGAAATTAATTTGATAAATTGTAGTAAGTTTTTTTTTCTTTACTAAATCCATTTTATAATTTTTTTATTTTGCGTTTACCTTTTTAGTCTTCCAAGGAAATAAAATAAAAAATAATACTGGAGTAGAAAAATATTTTTGTCGTGTTTGTTACATTATTTTTGTCCTGTAACTTTCGTGGGAAATTATAGTGTCTGCTGTTCTGATCCCTTCACATGCACAATCCAACATTACGGACCCCGCATGATGACTCTATTGGTACTTCGTTGTCCTTATAACAAAATTTGGACCCATCGTAATATCAATGATAATACTGTCACATATATCAATATATTCTGAACAAATTAATATGTCATCTTTCAATTTGTAAACTAGCGTGACAAAAAAAAAAACATAATAATAGAGTGACTCTGTGTCATTCTTAATTCAGTAGTGAAGAGTGACTTTCCTCCATAACTGCAGCCCACAAAACCATATTTTAGGCGTTTTACAAAAATAATAACATGGGCAAAATTTTAAGAAAAATATTATTTAATAAGAACATTAAAATACAAAAGAGATAAGTTGACATCTCCTTCACGAAAAAAAAAAATTATTATTAATAATTAATTTTAGTGACAAAAAATTTTTAGATACCAATTTATATATTAAAAATTATTAAAATAATTTCAAAATTAGTCATTATAATAAATTGATTTTCAAATTAGTCACTAACATTAAATATCAAAAACGTTATTTTTTAAATTAGTCATTAATAAAACAAATTTAAATATCAATTTTTTGTATCTAAATATTGCAGTCAAACAGAGAGGTGTTTCTCAATTTTAGAAATTACGTATAAATATTTGTATTGGACTAAAAATGACCTTGAAGAATCTAGGTATCATTTGACAAACTCTTTGGAGCGACCAAAGAAGATTATTATCGTGAGAATACAATAATAAATATAAGGCTTAAATAGTCATTTAGTCCTAATTTTGGTTAACTTTTTTCAATTTGGTCCTAGTTTAGGATTTCTTTTCAATTTGGTCCTAAATTTCGTTCAATTAGGTCATTTTTCTTAACTTCGTCAAAATCGTTAACAGGACAGTGTTCAACATGGACTGTTAGTGTGACATGGTGCACTGTTGAATGATGTGGTCGTTATTTTACTGTAGTGCCCTTTTTAATTTTAATCAGATAGGTTTAGGGTTATAAATTGGTCGAAATTGGGTTTAGGATTTCATTAAGAATTGAGGATTTGGTTCAATTGAAGATTTGAAGACATTGTTCATTCGCTTCCATCGACCAATTGTGGAAATAAAAATCAAAACCAACCAAGCATCAAATAGTTACCAGCTTCCTCCTATTAATTTGTCAATGTTAAAGTTATTCCAAGGGACTTTTTCAGCGCCTACCATTTCTGCCATTTTTGGCGAGGCTCCATCAACATCCATGGTATCATATAAGTTGCCATCATCAAGGATCTGCATTTCATGAATAGATGATAGACTTGAGCAGTCAAGTGGCTTGCACAAACCAAAATCTGATAACTTTATGTGACCGTGTTTGTCCAATAGAAGGTTGTCTGGTTTTATATCTCTGGGGGAACACGAAGAAGCTTGAGAAGGAAAATTATGATTTACAACAACAACATTATAATTTTAAGATGTAAAAGTGCTAACCTATGAATGTAGTTGTGTTTATGAATAGATTATATGGCCAAAACACTTTCGGCAATGTAAAATCTAGCCACAGTCAATGCTTCTTCCCTCATCAACAGAGTCATTATATCACCACCGACCAGATATTCCATTATAAAATCTGAGGACATCTCATATCTTCAATTGAACGAAATCTCCAATTCATAATGAAACCCTAAATCCAATTTCGACTAATTTCTAACCCTAAACCTATTTGATTAAAATTAAAAAGGGCATTACAGTAAAATAACGGCCATGTCATTCAAGAGTGAACCACGTCACATTAACAATTTCACGTTGGACACTGTTATGTTGAGTTCAGATTTTCTATTGATTTTTTTGTGTTGTCCTTTGTTGAGCATTAAAAATACATTGTATTAGTTTTTTAAATATTTTTTTAATATATTTTAAAACGTCAAAATTAGTGGTAATTTGTGTATTATGAAGGCACAATAAAGGAACAACATAAAAAAATCTAGCTGAAAATCCAAATTCCTGTTATGTTAACTATTATGACAGAGTTAAGAAAAATGACCTAACTGAACGAAATTTAAAACCAAATTAAAAAGAAATCTTAAATTAGGACCATGTTAAAAAAAGTTAACCAAAATTAGAATCAAATAACTATTTAAACCTAAATATAAATAAAAATTGAATAATAATAATAATAATAATAATATATTAAAGTGTACAATCGTGGCATCCTTTCAACGATTTTCATTTTGATACCCCTCGTTCTTATGTTACTTCTACTTTACAATTCACTATAATAATATAATAATGTATTAGAATTTTAAATTAAAAAATAAAATAAATATAATTAAAATAGTATTATATTGAGTTTTCAGTGTATTTTATTTTATTTGGTTGTTGTCAAAATAACACCAGCCTAAATATAAAGAGAGGATGAAAGTAAAGGAAGATGCAGTTTTAGCACTTTTGATTTGTTTGTGTTCGGCCATGGCAAGAAACGAAGAAAGGCTTCACATAGTAATGTTTCCATGGCTAGCCTTTGGACACATGATCCCGAACCTCGAGCTAGCCAAGCTCATTGCTGAAAAGGGTCATCATGTGAGCTTCGTATCCACCCCACGAAACATAGAGCGTCTCCCCAAAGTCTCACCAAACTTGGCCACACTCATCAACTTCGTCAAGCTTCCGCTGCCTAAAGTCCCAAACCTTCCGGAAAACGCAGAGGCCACCACCGACGTCCCCTACGACGTCGTTCAATACCTCAAGAAAGCCTACGATGCTTTGGAAGAACCCTTCACCCGTTTTCTCGAATCTTCCAACGCCGATTGGCTCTTCTACGACTTCATTCCCTTCTGGGCAGCTTCTGTGGCTTCCAAACTCGGTATCGGAACCGTCTTCTTCAGCATTTATACGGTTCCCTTAATGACTTTCATGGGACCGGCTATGTTTTTGACCGGCGCTGAGCCGTCGCCCCGGACTAAACTTGAAGACTATACTGTTCCTCCGCTGTGGATCCCGTTTCCCACCACTGTGGCGTTTCGCTACTACGAGGTCGTGAAAATCGCCGACAGTCTCTCCGACAACGAGTCCGGCGTTGCAGACACGTACAGGTTGGGTCGTACTATCCAGAACTGCGATTTCGTCGCCATAAGAGGCTGCACCCGATTCGAACGACAATGGTTCCAGGTATATTCTGTTCATGCTCATCAAAAAACAAAAACAAATTGTAAAACTAAATTTTGCGAACTTCGTTTTACATACGTTAGTCTACATTTTTTAATAGGATTTCTATTCTTCTATTTTTTTCATTCTTAATACATTAAATATTTACATAAAGTATGTAATTGTTAAAGTTTATATTCCGTCTAAATTCATATTCTCGTATCGTATCAATAATTTATAACTTTATTTTCAAAAAATAAATCACCTAAAGTCATCTAATTTTATATTTTGTTAGATTTTTATATATATATATATATATATATATATATATATATATATAAAATAAAATAAGAAGTTCATTTTATAACATTATTTTTTATATCTTTCATATATTTTATCTCTTTCTCATATTTTCACAATCCGTACAAATCATCAAAACTCATAATATTTCATATTTCATATTGTGATTATGACTCTTAAAGTTTCATAAATTCGCATTCCATTTAAATCTGCATTAAACACTTAAAACTAAAATGTAAATGCTCAAGATCAAAATGCAGACTTAAAAGAGCCATGACCACCTAATGTTATAAAAGAAAGTTGTTCAAATTTAATAGTCAAAACATTATTGTCAAAACAAAAATACCATATACCTTTCTAAAGAAAAAAAAATGTCACAAACTCATTTTTTCTTTTCTTATAATCTATTCACATCTTTTTAATATTAAATATTAAATTAAGTTATTGAGTTAAAATATAAATTAAATTATTTAATAAAAATTAATATGTAATAAAAAATGGTTAAATATGTTTTTGTCCCATAATTTTTAGTGAATTTTGGAATTAGTCTATTTATAAACTTGAGACTAATTTAATCATTCATCTTTCGAAATACGTGGATTTAATTCTTTTAATTAAATTTTGTTAAGTTTATTTGACATTTCAAGCACGTTTAATAATAGTATTTGACTTTAACATTAAAGCAAAATGTGTCAAACAGTATAAACAACTCAAATCAAATATGTGTTTCGAAAGATGCGTACAAACATCAAATAAACCTACGTAAATTTGATTAAAATAACTAAATTCATGCATTTCGAGATATGAAAGACTAAACTGGTTCAAAGTTTTGAAATAAATTAATTTCAAAATTTACTGGAAGTTAAGAGACTAAAAACATATTTAACCTTAAAAGAAATTGTAATAGAAAGTTCAACTTAGTCGATCCCTTTATAAGATTATGTTGAGTTATACCTTCGTATTGAAATGATTCATCAGCTGAATTTTATATAAATTAATAAATAAATAATATGTTTCTATTATTAATAATTTGATATATTTATTTATTTATAAATATATAGTCTTTTCGGACACAATTTTTTATTCTGTATTTTTAAAGTTTTAACTATTTTAATTAAAAATAAATTATATTTATTTTGATTAAAAGCTGCAAGAAGTTATATATAGAGAGGCAACGGTCATTATTCTTAATTATTTAACAAAGTTTAATTTTATTTATAATATTTTTATTTAGGATTAAATAAGTGAAAATTTGAATTAGTTTCTCTTAAAAACTTTATACCAATTTAATCTTTTATCTTTAGAAATACGTAAATTTAGTCATATAAACCGAATTTTTTAAGTTTATTCAAAATTTCAAACTCTGCTAATATTGAAGCGAACATGTGTCAAACTGTGTAAATAATTTAAAATATTATCCTAACATGTGTTTGAAACATCAAATAAACTTGATAAAATTTAGTTAAACAGATTAAATCAATGCATTTACAGAAGTGAAGAATTAAATTGGTTTAAAGTTTCCAAAAATAACTAATTTCAATTTTTACTACAATTTGACGGACAAAAACATATTTAATCCTTTTAATTACTTCACTAGAAGACTAGAAGAATTGGACTGTAAGAATATAAATAAAAAATATAAATTCAGAATTATATTTGAAAAATAAATTTTTTAAATTGCTTTTAAATAATTTAAAAATAGGTCAAAAATATCACTTAAATTAAAAACAATAGAAAGAATGAGTAATTTTAAATTTTGGGTATAAGATAAACTGATGTTGGGAGAATAAAAAACTTCATGATGTACGTTGAGAGTTCTCAGCTAAATTATTAGGGCGATAAATAATACGTTAAATATACTAAATGCACTATGGTATTATTAATTTATCTGGTTACATTAAAATTTTTTTAGAAAATATAACAAAGTAAAAAAAAATTATTTTGGTAATAGATTCTTTCGTGATCTCTATTTAACTGTATAGTCTAAAAGATTACGGGCAGTCGAGTTCGTTGTATTGGGTCATTTTAGGAAAATGAATTTTTAATCACTCAAATTTAACAATTTTTTTAATCTAACATAATATTTTTTTAATGGTTTTCATTTTTTTCATTTTTTTCTACATTTAAAATAATTCAAAAAGATTATGGAAGATTGTGTGATAACAGGTACATTTTTCATATTTTTCTATCTTATAGTCCAAACGGCTTAAATCACAGAATTATCATTGATACCGGATTTCACTTCTGAAATATTTACAAAGAAATCGTTGATGCTACTCATAACGATTTCAATTTGTATGTCGTTTCCCATAACGACACCATTCCTATCATGTATATTTTAAGTCAATTGATCCAGATCGGTAAAACACGTTTCAAACTAATCCAGTTTCGTAATTTTACCAATTTTAATGTATAAAAGAATAGAAAATAAAAAAATACTTAAAATATACCATCTCATATGGTAAAAAAAATTATCAAAATTTAATCGTTTAAAATTTATTTTTCTTTTATAAATAAGATATATAATAAAAATCGGAATATTGTGAAAATACTGTGTTTTATAAATAAGATTTAAGATCGACAGAAATCGTGACATTTTAATTAAAGTGAAATCATAGACTTCAAACATTGAAAATTTAGTTGTCGTGGAGGGAGGGATTCGACGACTTCTATATTGTGGTTCCTAAAACATGATCCCATGCTTGGAAAAGAAGATCCTATCTAAATCATAAACATAACAAATTATTAAAAACATAATTTTGTATGTAATAATTCCACGACAGGGATTTCTTTAAAGTAAGCAGAAGTGGATAACTAATAGCTTTTGTTTTACTATCATATTTTGATTTCACTTGGAAACTCTTATGAATCAGGTGCTGGAAGATATCTACCAGAAACCTGTTATCCCGGTGGGTCAACTCCCAAACACGGTGTCTAAGGAAGGTGAAGAGAAGGACACGTGGCAGTGGATGATAGATTGGTTGGACAAGCAGGTAGAAGGCACAGTGGTGTACGTGGCATTTGGAAGCGAAGCAAAACCGAGTCAAGAGGAAGTGACGGAAATAGGTTTGGGTTTAGAAAAATCGAAGCTTCCATTTTTGTGGGTGCTAAAGCTTCAGCGAGGTCCTTGTGATCCAGAAGTGTTGCGATTGCCGGAAGGGTTTGAGGAACGAACAAGAGGGCGTGGAGTTGTGTGCAGCACGTGGGTGCCACAGTTGAAGATATTGGGGCACGTGGCTGTTGGTGGGTTCTTGACACACTCTGGTTGGTCCTCTGTTGTGGAGGCTGTTCAAAACGAGAAACCTATGGTGCTGTTGACTTTTCTGGCAGATCAAGGGATAAACGCGAGGGTGTTGGAGGAGAAGAAAATGGGGTATTCTGTGCCCAGAGATGAACACGATGGATCGTTCACCAGTGACTCTGTGGCTCACTCCCTCAGATTGGTTATGTTTGAAGAAGAAGGAAGGCCTTATAGGGAGAATATTAAAGATGTGAAGGACTTATTTGTTAATACAGAGAATCAAGAAAGATACATTGAAAACTTGTTGAATTTGCTTAGCGAGAGAAGAGCTCCAAACTTGATGGCCTAAAATATGTTACGTTAAATTATTATTTTGGTTCTATTTTTTATGAGAAATATAAATTTGATTTTTTTTTAATTTTTCTTAATTTGATTTTTATTTTGAAAAGTTTGATGCAATTAGATTTTAATAAATTTATTATATAAATTAATAACTTTATTATGCTTTTATATGTTATTTTATTTTAAATAAAAATATTAATTAATTTATATTATTATATATTGTTAAAAAATATCTATTATTTGAAAAATTTTAAAAAATTGTCTATAAAGATACAACACCATTTCCTATTTTTAATAATACTTTTAATTACATACAAAATATAAATGTTATATATTATAATAATGTTTTTCGATTCATGTGATTTTCAACAAACCACATCTCAATTCATGAATTTTTAACTATTTTTTAAATTTTTTTCAAAAACAAAATTCATGTGTCACGTTAGAGTTGTACCACGTATTAGAATAATAGTGATTATATTCAATTTAATTCTTTTATTTATATTTTGATTTAGTTTAGTCTCCTAATTTTTAAAATGATCTAATTTTATCCTCTTCAAGTTGAGATTAAATTAGTAATTAAGCTTAAATTATAATTTATATATACATGTTAAAATGACATTTTAGAATTTATACATCAAATTATTTCACCTAAATATTGGAATTATTTTATTTTTTACTAGTATACAAAATTTCAAGTGTAAAAATTTACAAGTTAAAAAATGTAAAAAATAAAATAATATGAATATTTATATAGTGATTTATATATAAATGATAAAAATAGAGAGAATTTGATCCTTTTAAAAATTTGAGCTTAATTACCAATTTAGTCTCAACTATATTTGAGAGTACAAAATTGGATCATTTTAAAATATTAAGACAATAAATTAAATCAAAATTGTAAACAAATAAATTAAATTAAAAACGATCGCTGTTATACTAAGACGTGACACAACTATAACCTCATGATCCAACTAACATGTGATAGTCTAAAAACAAAAATAAAAACAATATTTTTTTTAAATCATTAATTAACATGTAACAAGACCATAGTCTGAATAAAAATTATTTTAACATCAAATAAAAATTATAATTATACTTAATTACTAATTTGATTTCGATCAAAATCAAAAGATAAAATTAGATAACTTTTAAAAAATAAAAAGAATAAATTAAATTAAAATTATAAATAAAAACTAAATTAAAAACAATATTGAAATATAGTAACACAAACATAATCTCGTATGAGATATGATAATTTAAAAAAAAATTAAAAATAATATAAATTAAAACGTAATATGGCCTGACACCTAATCTTTTAAACAATTTAAAATGAAATTTTTGTCGCTGCTTTTTAGTTCATTTCAATTTTGAATATTTTAGTAATCCGATCACAACCGTATATTTTGTCATTTACTTATCTTGTCGGATTGTTGTATAATTATTGCCCATCCCATCACTGCATTCAAATTTGATGTGACAACGCATACGAAATCCTAACCCACGCCAAAGAAGCCAACATTTCATATCTATCATAGATAGAGTACCACGCATCACTGCCTGTTACAATAACATTATTATTTATATATAATTTTCTCACCGATTCTTTCACTTTTAATTAAACAAAAATATTGAATATAAATTACTTTTTCCCAACCGTGGAGATAGAATCATTGGAATTCTTTCTTATCGTGAACCACAATTCACATTAACCATTTGAAAGGATTATTCGTGTGAAATAGCTCAATTTGTATAAAAATTAGTCTCTTAATTTTTGTGGAAAAAGTTTGTATAAAATATATTTTCTATTTCTGCAGTCACACCTTTATATTCAAACTTTTATCAAAGCTAGTCTTCCACATTCTTGTCAAACAACTACATATTTGTTTTTAAAACTTTAATAGATTTTTGAAGCTCATTTTTTTATATTTAAGTGATCATAATTACATTAGTGTGAAATGGGTTTTTGAAATAAATTTTATAGTTTCGTGTTTCTCATGATATTATGGATTCAACCACATTTTCTAGATGAACTTTGGATGATGAGTTTCTTCATAAGTGTGTCGTCTACCCTTATGGATACAACCAAAGTTCTATGGATGAATGTTTGATACAATTTTATGTATTATTGTGTCTCTCACACTCAAATAGATGCAACCATACCTCTATAGTTAAATTTTATATGCAATTTTGTATACATACATTAGGTGATCGTATGAGGAGTTTGGGTAGGTTCAAACCCAAAAGTTCAAACCACGTCAACTCATTTCATAAAAAAGATTTGTATCCACCAACTATACTATCAAGTCGATTAGGTGTTGAGTTTGAAAGTGTTGATAAAGATCGAGGGGATTGATAACATTTGGACCTAAATTGCACCAAATTCCAATTCTAAACCAAACTACCTCTCTTAAACCTTTTGTAGAAAAAAAAAGTTATTTTTTTTGTATTGCAGTATTGCAGTATTATATGAAATCATGAAGAAAACAAATGGAATTAAAAACCCTAACTTCCCTTGTGTCGAAGTTATTGTGTCGGCGTTACAAACACAATATCAATTTATAGTCAATAAATTAATAAAAATGATATAAGTACATTGTTAGTCTAGTTGCTTTAACCATTAAAGTTAAATAAAATTGATAATCCTTAAATATTGTTGCAAAAGGAAATTTATGAAGTGACAAAAAGTATACATAATACCACCAATCGGAATATTGTTTTTTAATTCCATTCTGTTAGCCCTAAAAAAATCATGAAAAAAACTCCAGTCCAGATGGGTAAGCAGCGAAATCACCATTCTCTTGTTGACCACGAAAACTTCGCCCATCTGCTCCCATCAATCAAATTGATGATCATCGCAAGAAAGAACAACCACATACAATACAATCATGCAACAAAACGGGCAAGCTAGAGCCAACAACATATTCATCATACAGTCAAATATATTTTATCATCCCATATCCATATAACAACCAAGCATGTTATGACTCTTCATCTAATACACTACGACTCGACTCGACTCATCCGGATACGTATAACTTGGTCGGATTCAGCGGATGCTCGCACTTGTGGTGGATACCTCTGCTCACCCCCGAGCTATGTGTTACAAGTGTTACGATGGATCAATTTTCCCTCACCACAAGGTTAGCCCTTAATGAATTTTAGGCTTCCTGCTACTCTCACCACAAGAGTCAGTCCGCTCTGAGTGAGACTAACTGGCTCCTTAGAGTGTCAGGATGCAACCTTAACTTGAATCCTTACCTAGTCATACAGATGAGGCACCACCATGGACACCCACTACCAGGGGCCATTACGTCCCGACCACTAAAGTGCAACCCCGAAGGTCTCTTCTAGAGACCCCAAGGAATTTACACGCTGACACAAACCAACATTCATTAATCGGAAATAAAAGAACATGAAATCATATTTACAATCCCGTACCAACCCCTGAGATTAATTCCTCATACGTATCACATTTCGAATCCATACCTCTGATCATCACCACCCCATGAGTCTAGGGCCTCATCTCACATCAATACCATGTTCCTTTAGTTTCAAACCACACATTCATTTCACATTCCAAGTTTCCCCCAACACCCATCATTCATCATTTATGAATCATGTCCCGCATATATAGTAAACCATTAGGCATATATCCATACACATGTACATGCATCTCATCATGGCAGTCATACCCAAACAATTCCAATCACAAGTGAGTAAATACACAACCCAACACCACACTGTCTCGCCCAATCCCTCGCTCAGGCTGAAGGGTCTCACTCAGGCTGAAGGGTCTCGCTCAGGCGAAACAGCCTCGCTCAGGCGAGCCCCCTTTGCCTAGGTGAGGGCTCAAAAAGAGCATCAGGAAGCAATGCGGGATCTCGCTTAGGCGAGACCCCTCTTGCCTGGGCGAGATGCTCGCTTGCTCAAAAATTTGAGCGGGTCGCCTGGGCGACCTCTCGCACAAACTAGTTTGGGCGAACCCCCGTTTGTCTCACCTAGGAGAGACTGGCTCGCCTAGGAGAGACTGGCTCGCTTGGGCGAGATTAACAGGTCTCGCCACTGTTTCACCTACAGTAGCCATGTTTTTCAAACCAACCAAACATACAAAGTATTCTCACGCATCAAAACGAAGGATTAAACCATACAATCAGCAACCAACTCAACGCAGACCAAAACGACTGGAATTAAAAACCCTAACTTCTCGTACCTGGAAAAGGGCTAACAAAACTTCGACACGGGACCTCGGAGCACATCAACTTAAAAAGGCGGACTTGCAGAACTGGCAGAATAGCGAAGGACACGATTATTTTCGAACTTTAATCGGTGGAAAACGAATGTAAAGCTTTAGAAGGTAAGTACAATAGGTTTAGAGTCACTTACGTGGAGTAGAAATCGCTACTTGAGCTCTTGGGACGGACTGGTTCGAGACGGGAACAAACCCTAGAAGAGCTCTAGCGTACCAGTTAGGAAAACGGCTGAAGGTTCTGTGAAAGAGTGGAAAGTGTACGCATTAGGGCAGACTAGGATCAATTTTATCCTTTGGGCCAGCTCTTAGGCCCATTAAATTTGGGGCAGCCCTACAAGTTAAAGGCATAAAAGAACAGGGTCTTACAATGTTGACTTTCATATAACAACATCATTCTTACATGAGTTTAAAGTCGTTGTTTTTTTATGACAATAATTATTTTTCCTATGACTTTCTAGTTAACTATGATGTGATATCTAATTCAAATTTAATCTCTAACCCATTTCCAATTTGATCTTTAAACTATTTCTTTAATTTCAATGAATTATTTTATATATTGTTTTCTTGTCATTCCTATATAACATTCACGTCATTTCATGATTTGATATTGTAAAGATGTTTGAATGATAACCCTTGTCATGCTTCGATATAACCTTAACACTATTTCTATTAGATCAAATGTTTATCATTAAGTTAAAAATTATATTTCTTAAAAAATATAATAGCCTAAGTATCATGATTTAATAGTAATTTAATATACTTAACCTATATAATTGATGTCACTTATAAAAATTTTTCTCCAATATTCATTTTGTTAAGAATTGAATTCTTCAATTATGACATATGATGCACAGATACAATATGTATATCGAATATGAAACGTATCCTGATATGTTAATACGTTTATTTTCAAAATAATAGGATACAGTACGTGATAGATACGTGATATATGAATATTGAAAAGTGTTCAATAATTCTTAAAAAAATATAATAATTATATGATTGTTATTGTGTGAATCAAAATTTCCAAATTAGAGACAAATTATTTTGGTAGTCAAAACCTAGTAGCTAATGTTAGTGACAAATTTAGAAACCAATTCATAATTGAAACTATTCTAAATATCAATTTAGAGACCAATTATAATTATTTTTTGTCACTAAAATTAGTCATTATTCAAATATTTTCTTGTAGTATACTACGACTTTATAAATTAGATATTTCATTGATAAGTATAAATAAAGTATTCTAAAATATTAGACACAATATATGTCGGACACAAATACATAATCACAATTAAAATATCGGTTATCATAGATTATTTTATCTTTCCTAGGACAATAAATGTAACTTACAACAATTTTATAGTATTCTGTTATAATAACACTCGTCAAAATTTGAAATTTATTATAAAATTGAATAAATTGTACAAGAATAACCGTTTCGTTTCAAAAAAAGTCATATTCTATAAGTATGATTTTAATTATTTTTGGCTTAAATATCTTTTTCGTCCTCATTTTCATAGTGTTTGTTGCAGATAATTCTCATTTTTACCAAATGTTTAAAATGGTCCTCATTTTCGCAATTCGTGTTTAATTTAGTCTTTTTTTGTGATATTGTTTAAATCAGTAACGGAACATTGTACATGTGACATTGTTTGTATTACATTGTATTGGAGTATATTATGTGTATTTTACAAGTGGATTATTAACGTTAACTCTTTAATTTGAGGCAAAAATTTTCCAATTAGGTCGCACTACAATTAGGAATTGACGAGTACAGACGATTTCTTCATCTCCGAGTTTCTTCATCTCCGATTTGCAAGGAAGCAACAATTGGACGTGATGATTTGTTCGTTTGATTTCAATTTTCCAGTTAGTCATCATCGTCCCCCATTTCGCGTTGAACCACCAACATTGCACGAATTGCTACAACACTATTGCCTCCAACGATTACAACCAGATGTAAAGGAAGAAGATTAGACCGTGACATGGGATTGCAGGAAGAAAATTACAACAACACAAATTGGGAATGGAGGAAGAAGATTGCAGCAACTGACCAACTGCCCAACAATTCATTTTCAAAATCCTAGCTCACCTATTTGTCCCCAAATATCTAATTACTACACTTGTACAGTACATGTAATACACCCCAGTACAATGTAATACAAACAGTGCCACCTGTACAATGTTCCATTACTGACTTAAACGGCGTCATAGAAAAGGACTAAATTAAATACGAACTGCGAAAATGAGGACCATTTTAAACATTTGGTAAAAATGAAGACCATCTGCAATAAACACTACAAAAATGAGGAGATTTAAGCCTTTTTTTTTTTATCATGAACAGTATATTTAGCATACAAGGTTTTATTTTATGTAATTTATTATATATATATATATATATATTTTTTTTTTTAAATAAACAATTACAAAAATGACAAAATTACTGTTTATCATGCATAATTTTTATAAAATGACTACAATACAAAAATTTTACTTACAAGATAATGATTTCTATAGAAAGAACATAAAGTTATGGTAAACTCCACACTCTCAATAAATAATAAAAAATTTATGCACTACTTCACTAAAATTATAGAAACATAATTTATGCTAAATATGACTTTTTATGACAAATAAAAAATGTTAAAATGGTCTTAATGGACAACAACTACTTCTTTTATTTGCCAGGTGTTTTCCAACTTACTAATCTCGAAAATTTTCAAATTGACAACTTCGTATAATAATAAATTTTCTGCTGGATTTTCGTATTTTGTATTAGGTTAATTCTTTCGAGAGATTTCTATTTTTTTAACGAAATTTATGTACGTCATCTCATTTTTATTTGATTTTATTGAATTTTTGTTTTGAAAAATTTATTATAATTAGGTTCTTTTTGTTAGCGGTACTGACGGTGTTAAGCATGTGTCATGTGTTAGCACATTTTTTTTTCTTTAAATAAAAATTTGTCACGTGTCAATCTGATATTGTGCCACGTGATAAAGACAGTATGATATAGTGATAGTGTCACGTGTTACTATTGGATATGAAAAGTCTCAATGTATTTGTATTCGTTATTTTGTCTCAATTTAGTCCTAATTTCTTTAAAATCGAATCAATTTCATTTCTATGTAAAATTTAATTTTTATATAAATTTTACGACGGTATTTTTATTATAATTGATATTCTTAATAAAATTTATTTAAATATATATTTTGTATTGAATTTTATTAAAGTTTTGTTTTAAATATTTAATATTTATAAATTTATAGATAAATGTTATAGTTGCTTTAAAAATAAAAACTTTATAAATCCAAATATAAAATTTTAAAACAATTTTATAACAATTTAACATAAATAAATTTATTTAAAATTTTACGATTCAATTTATAAAGTTGTTATTTTTAAACTAATTCTAACATTTGTATATAAATTATTAATATATAAATATTTAAAATAATATTTAAATAAAGTTCATTGTAAAATACACATTTAAATAAACTTAATTTTCTTAAAAATATCAATTATACTAAAAATACTGTTGTAAATTTTATATAAAAAATAATTTTGATATAGGGATGAATTTAGAACCAAATTGAGATAAATATTTTTAAATAATGACACATGACAATGCTACCATCACATCACACTGTTTTTGTCACATAACACAAAATCAGATTAATATGTGACAATATTTATTTTTTGTTAAAAAAATAAAAATTAAAAAAATCACCTACTGACCATAACACATGTTTAAAACCGTCAGTGTGATATTAAAAAAAAAAAAAAAAAAAAAAAAAAAAAATTTTAAAAAAAAAAAAATAAAAAAAAAAAAAAAAAAAAAATTTATTTTATTTTTTTAAAA
>Ga0214543_1003513_pt1 | contig 30351 bp, 25 predicted proteins | sample CNSS2metaG_FD_160094 | JGI IMG/M metagenome (GOLD analysis project Ga0214543, IMG submission 160094) | Root nodule microbial communities from cowpea collected in UCLA plant growth center, Los Angeles, California, USA - CNSS2 | ecosystem: Host-associated > Plants > Roots > Nodule | place: USA... | reverse complement strand
TTATTGAAAATATATAATAAAAATATCAATTTGAATAAAAAAATCAAATTTAATAAAAATATTTGTATAACATTTTATAATTTTTGTTTCAATTTGGAGGGACGAAATTGCACAATTTTTACAAAAATTGGGACTAAATTGAGACAAAAGATAAAATACAGGGATCAAATTGAGAATGAGAAAATGACACCTCCCAAATAGTGACACGTGGCACTGTCACTGCCACGTGGCACGATTTCAGCTTGACACGTGGCAAAATTTTAATTTTTTTAAAAATTTTAAAAAAATTAATAAAAAATAAAAAAAAATTCAAAAAAAAAATTCAAAAAAAAATTCAAAAAAAAATTCAAAAAATCCAGAAGCTGACACGTGGCACCCCATTTAACACCGTTACTCCACCACTAATGGAAAGGACTTGATTGAGTCAAATTTCCCAAAATAGGGACCAGATTGAGATAAAAAATAATTGAGGGACCAAATTCAAATTTTGCTACGAAAATGGGGATTAAAAGTATAATTTAACCTAATTATTTTTCTATTGATATTGTTAAAACATGACAATTCACTCATATAGAAACATTTCTAAATTTGAAGATTTTGTCTAATAAGTCTAGCTTGATTTTGATGATAATAAATAATATCAAGTTTTTGTTATCAGATTCACATCTCAAACCTTACAATAAACGTAATTAAGAAACCTAGACATAAAGATCACAAACAAAACTAGAAGACATCCATAAATAACTAGGAATTCCTAAAACAGTGAACAATATATATTAGAATTAAAAATATATTTAACCCTTGGAATTATCATGAATGTATATTTACACAGAGAAAGATAATTACAAGTTATCTAAGCTAAATAGTTGTACAAATTTATAAGATATTTTGCATAAGTATTCCTTATGTAGTTAATTGAATATCGATGCAATGGTTTAGGATTGTCGAAATATTGGATAAAACACAATAATTTTAATTAATGCATAAAAAAGATTAAATTTATTTGTACTATCAATTAAGTATATCATTACCTCATTTCAACCTCTTTGAATAGCAGCATTGCCAATGGTTGTCATTCATTACATAACATAGTATTCACACTCATATGAGTCGCTTTGTTTATTACACTACAAATATGAATACCAACACAATTATAAGTAATTGAGGAAGAAAAGGAAGAAAACAATGATAAAAATACCTAACCTTGAAGGACAACCGTGTAAACTTTTTTTTTATTTTATAGTTTATCTATCTTTCAATTATTATATATGGTCAATGGACAAAAAAAAGACACTAATTAGTGTCAATGTATATAAGAATGAAAGAACATAAATTTGATATTCTTACCAATCAAGTATTTGTTTCAAATATTGGGGATTTCTTGTGCAATAAGAAAAACCATACAATAGTGTGATCAATGAGGGAAATCACAAGTAATCGCAAGTGACATCTGAATTGAAAATAATCATTGTTAAATTTGAAAATGGTGGATTATAATTAGAAGACAACAAATTATACTTACTCAAGAATATAAAGGGCAAGATATATTTGTTTCCCCTATTGATCGCATATAAAATTACCCAGATAATGAAGTATTTTGAATTCCTCTTTGATTGATTATTCTAAAATATTGTCATATGAATATCTATGAATCATGAGCCAAGAGAAAGACTCTACAGATTGAAATTTAAATTGTTGAAAGACTAAAATGGAAAGAGTTGATAATTCACAAGAAGCAATACACTTTGATTGATCAAGAACTTCCAAAGTGAAGAATAATGTAATGTCCCTATTGGAAATTACTTTAAATAAAATAAATAAATTGAAATTGAAATTCAAACGTCCTCATTTATTATTCCCAAATGCGGGAAAAATTTAAAATTTTTACAATCGCACTTAAAATTCAAATTAGAAAAATCAATAAACACCATAATTATTTACAAGTTCTCAAAACATCTTACTAAAAACAAAAAAAAAACATAAATGAACATAAAGTAATCTCATGTGACAAGTCACACAATCATCGCCAAACACAAATAGAAAGGATGAGCTCATAATAATTAACATATAAATTAATAAAATCAAGATACACCCAATTATTTTATTCTAGTTAGTTCTTGGCCAAGACCTTAATACCCCAAGGCTTTTCAACCTGCAAGTCACACAAATAATTGACCCTGGACTCAGGATATGTGATGCTTCCATGAACCTGCCCACTCGTTGTCCGGCCTCTACGAACCTCCTTGCTCGTAGTCCAACTCTACGGACATCCCTGCCCGTAGTCCAACACACGTGATCCACCAGGTACAAACCTCTCCGCTCGTAGCAGTTCTCAAGTGTGAGCATGAAACATACAAACCTCCTCGCTCGTATCCCAACGCGAGAGCATCAGGATATGAACCTCCCCGCTCATATCATCACGTGTTCATCACCAGCCATGAACCTACCCGCTCATTACACAATCAACATCTCTTGGTCCAAGTCTCACATCACAATACACAAAACGCAAGCAAGAAAAGTCACTACTTGCAGCGCTATCGCTTGGTGCTGCCTAAGCACCGCCAAGCAACATTTCTACTCAAACCGCTTGGCGGAATCATCTCACTACTAGGTGCCAAGCAGCTCCAGACCCACTGTTTGAGGTCTATCGCCTGGCGGTTCACTCCTCACCGCTAGGCGGCGCGCGACCCAAGGCCTTCCCTGATAATCCTATCGCCTAGCGGGAACTCTTATGTTGTTAGGCGTTGTATTAGTAGCGTGGCCTTACTACATGGCACTTCAACAGGTTATGGTTCTAAACCAAATCACTCTTGGTCCATAACTCCTATACCCAATTTAGAGCCTAATTTCTGATGCATTGTCAATCACCTCTGATTCCATCCTCTAAATTTACTCCTACGCACACTCACTTATGTACAACTTAATTTAATTTGAAATCTCCATACACTAATGGTCCACACACCAAGTATGATAGTATTGATTTCCATCTCAAATCCTAGTGCACGTATATTTTATTACCATATCAACATTTTATACCACATACAACTCAAGACAAAACCAGTTCTTATTTTAATCTTAGTTACCATATTCAGCTCATTATTGTAGCCATTCTTAACCAATTTTAACATCCTTACCAATCATTCACATATTGCATCTAAAACCACTAACTCTTTACACAAAGGGACCAATAGACCCAAATCACGTATATTTGATTTTTCTATCTCTTTGTTCATATTATTAGACCATCTCCAAGAATTCACTATCAATCACTACATTCATTTATTGTGAGCACTCCAACTTATTCCTTATATTGCCTATTCCCCTTCATCCATGTTCACTTTTCTTTCTCTCAGTATTACTCCCATAATTCCCTTCCCATTCCATCCACTGGAACCTCTCTCTCAGCCACTCAGTGAAAATTCTAGAACTATCATTGTTCACCGCTATCGCCCAACAGCCAATAAGATGCCGCTAGGCTACACATTAGTACCTGGTTAAAACCCAGGTTTTTTATGCCTACCAATATTTTCCCCTTCAAATTCAGTCATTCACAAACGAACCAAAAGTTCACAATTAATCAATTTCCTGATACATACTCAACCAATAACATCATACTAACCCAACCAAAAGTAATTGACCTTCTTTCCCAATTTCAGATTCATTCATCAATTTTGTTTTTAACATGAACTTTCCATGTTTACATTCCTAATATGATTCGCAAGAATCATAGTATAGCAATAATATAACTTCAAATATTGACAAAAATGTAGCATTCTCACCGCACAGTCATCACCATATAAACTCCTCAAAACACAACAAAAACTAGAAATAATCACAGAGCATCGTCTAATGGGTCAACTTCACTGCCAAGTAGTTCATAATAGAACCCAGAAAACTGGGTCAAAAGGATGCATCGTCTAGCGGCACATTCATCATTGTCAGGCGGTTTCTGGGCAGAAACCTAGAAACTTGCAAAAACAACGTGAAAATAGAGGGTTTCATGCAATTTGGGTCACGTCAAGGAACAATACATTATACACGAATAAAAACATACGAAAACAACTCCCCTTACTTGGATAATCCTTGCTCAATTTGAAATAAATAGAACTCTTCTTGCACCACAACCAATCCAGCCCTTGCCTTCTCTCTAATGCACTCTATATCCTGGATTTTCACTCAAAACAACCTTCCGAACTCCCTATCCACACTGCCAATTCAGTTTCTCCTTTGTTCCTTCACGTTCTCCATTTTTCCTCTCCAAAACTACCTTAATTAAGTGTAATTAACCCCAAAAATGAAAATGCCATTAAGTTTGGTGTTAATGGCCCTTTTTGCTTTTTGCAGCTAGGGTTTCTCTGCCCTTTCACATTCATGCCAAAAAGAATTTTGGCAAAAAGAAAGCTTAAGTCATTCTTAGTAAGGTTTGAACACATAACCATTCAATTACAAAGCAAGAGCACAACCAACTCAACCCATTCATGTTTCGTGATAATTCCTATAAATCTAGGATTACGTTATCACTCCTCATGATCAATCACATTAAAAACAAATACACAATTCAAAATTAACACATAATTGGCATACACAGAACTCAAACCCAAGTCCTCTCATAACAATCAAGTACTCTCAATCATTTGAGCTAGTACTATTCCACATCATAAAGACTAATAATTAATGTCATAAAGACTTCCATTACCCGCATTTATTAATGATTTATTTAATTATTTAAATTCCTCGGGTCTTACAAATAACAGAGAATATTGGAAGATATTAGAAGATACGAAGGTAGACATAATTAAATATGTATCAATGGTCAAGTGATAAAAGCGCAATTACATCTATCAAGACCTAGATGAAGAAGAAAAGAGACAAGAGAGGAAAGATAAAGTACTGAAACATTGCCAAATCATTCTTGAAGGAAAAAGAGGAAAAGAAGAAGAAGTGAGAAACACTTTGAGAATTTATATTGTTATATCTATCTTTGTTAGAGAGTGTCAATGGGTTGAGTGTAATTGTTGTAAATCCTTCACTGTGTGAAGTCAACCCTGTGAGCTTTCTTATGGCTCTCCCGTATGAGATATTATCATTTCATTATAATTGAAAGTTCTTTATCATAGGGGGAGATTGAGGCGTGATGCTTTGAGAGCTTAAACTCGTACCTAAAGAGGAGTGACTCATGATACCTAAAGAGGTTAAACTCGTTGTAACCTAGAAAAGTTGATACTTGTTATAGTCAAAGGACTCCTTGATAATTTGATAAAGGATATAATGGAATCTAGAGAAACATAGTTCAAATCAGATGAAATTCCCTTCATCCAAGACCACAAATAAATTGTTGTAGTACAATCAAAGAAAATATGTTGAATGGATTTCCTCCTACTCGTTACAGCTCGTAGTCATAGAAAATTTTTTGTATTTAGTGATAATGAAAATATTAGTTTCAAACAAAACAAAAATTATATAATCAATTTAAGCTTATTTATTCAAAATCCCCATTTCTTTCCCAATCCCCCATTCCCTCTATCTCTCTCAAAATATTCTCACAACCTTCTCCCTAATCCCTTTCCTCCAAACCTCATCTTTTTTAGAATAGGATTACACCTCGCATTAGCTGAAGAGTTCATGATCATTTTCAACTGATAATATTTTAAACAAAGTAAACTCCTATTTAATATAAAGAGTATTTATTTTCTTCCTTTTCTTTTGGATTTATCATCAATCTTGGTGGGATTGTTGAGAAAAATTATCCTCTTAACTTGTTTAAGCTTATCTTTAAATTTAGTTATGTTTGAATACATTGTATAGGTCTATAGATTTTGAATAGTTCTCTTACTTGATGATAGTCCATATGCTCCATGAAATGCACGATTGGAAGTGGATTAGCAAAAGAGATGAAGAATTGGTTTGGTCTTGGTGATGGAAATGGTGTATGGTGAAGGTTCCTTCGAAAGGTTAGGTCAATTATAGAGGAAGGAGGCTAGAGAAAGCTCTAGGTGACTCTCAAGAAGATGAAGTTCTAGAGTGACCTCAACAGAGTAACTTTACTAAGCTCAAGAGTATTTTACAAAGGGGTGGCGACATCTATTTATAAGATGGGAGGTCTCCAAATTCAAGATGAAAAAAGGAGGGAGAATTCAAATGAATTCCCCTATGTGATCCTAGAAAGGTGGCCAAATTTGTGGATTAAGTGCCATATGGCACTCACACTTTCTCATGCATTTGCAACATGTGAAAAATAAGGTAAATGTGAGAACTCTTTAGTTTATGAATGACCTATAATTTTTTAATTGGGTCAGTTGAAGCCAGCTGAAACCTCCATTTTTTGTTTATAATCTTCTACATGCATAGATCTCTATTGGAGCCTTTATAGTGTGTTCATGAGCTCCCTACTATAGTAGGAGGGAATATGTCTCCTCCTAAGGGCAAACTTAAGATCATCCCAATACTTGATTGAAGGATCATTACAAAAACACTTCTCTTGGAGTAAAGAGGTCCACTAATACATAACATACCCTTGAAAGCTAAGGGTTGCTAGAGGCACTTTTCTTTCTTCACTAACTTGGTGGCATGCAAACAATTACTCCACCTCCATTTCCTAATCCAAGTATACCTCAACATTATCTTTTCCATAGAAATAAAGTAAGACAAATTTAATTTCTCTAGGGGTGTACTCTCTTCTTTGCCTCCTAATTGTAGAAGGTTGTTCGTGATACTCCCTAATCTCATCCTCTCTTCTTGATCATAATTTTACTCTCCACTTCTACTTCCTAGTGAATGACATTTAATTATATCTTTTCTTTGAACTTTTTCTTCTTTACGAAGCTTAATATCCTCCTCTTAGAGGGCAAGTTAAAGCTCTTTGTCAATTTTATCTTTTCTTCTTTGTTGAGCTTCCTACCTATGAATTGTAAAAGACAAGTTAGACGAATCCAATGGTGAGGCTTGTTAGCTTTGACTTTCAAGACACACTCACCAACTACACAAAGTTATTACAAGAAGTTCACAATGCCAAGAGATGGAAGAACACCAAAGGCTTTTCCAAAATACTTAGCTTAAAGGCCTTTACAATAAAGAAATGAAATTGTTTACAAGAAAAGTTTAAAATCGCAACAACACAAAGCCAAGCCTCATGTGTTTGCACTCAAACTTCTCTCTAAATTTTTGTTTAATCCTCCTTGGGAACTCTCCTTTGCTTGGAGTTTCTCTAAAGTTTCCACCTCCTAAGATGCTACCTCTTGCACTTGGTGCACATTTAAAGAGAATTCCTACACCACAAAATTTCACCAAAGTCGAAAAATAGCCAAAGAAGTAAAGCAAGAAAAGGATGTAAACAATAATTGCTAAACGCAAAGCAAGAGTAGTAGAGACAAGACAAAAGATAACCAATAATGACAAGCAAGAAACAAAGGTTGAAGAAACAAGGCAAGCACTCAAATTAGAAACCTATAGAATAACTCTAGAATGGATTTAAAAGACCAAGAAAATCAACTTGAATGAAGAAAGCTTGTTCTACACAATTGTCAAACCAAAATAAGTGAGATTGCTCATAATTTGTTAAGGTAAAAAATCACGAATGAGGATAACAGCCAATGAATACAAACTGTAGAATTTATAGCCATTCAAAATGAGAGTTAAAAACCATAAATGCTTTCACGTTTTCCCCACTTTGTTTTTAGAAAGGGGTGGAGACCTATATTTATAGGATGGGAGGTCTCCAAATTCAAGATGAAGAAAGGGAAGAAGAATTCAAATGACTTCTTGCTTGTGCTCCTAAAAAGGTGGCCAAATTTGTGGATTAAGTGCCAAAATGAGGTAAATGTGAGAGTTCTTTAGTTTATGATCGACCTATAGTTTTAATTGGGTCAATTGAAGCCCAATTGAAACTTTAGGCGATCTCTCATGATTTATACTCAAACCCAAGCCCAAATTATAGCCCAAATGAAATCTAGTCACTCGGGCCCAAGTATAAAGCCCAAACAACTAATCTATACTTTATAATCTATTAGAGTTAAACCTCTTCAAAGATGATCTTGGGCCTAAAAAGACTGTTGAAGGCCCATTGGAGCTCAAACCTCCTCTAAGCTCTTAATCCAAGGTCTATAACTCTTATTTACTATATGACATGGTTTGAGTTGAAACTTTCTTTAGACTAAGGAATTATAAGTAAGCAAAGATATTTTTGTTTTTGATGGACCTTTAAGATATATTATCTGAATGTGAAAATTGTTGATCTTGAAGAAAACCTCATGTTCTGATACACCCAATAAGTCCCACATCGCTTAGGAGTCGAGGTCAAACATAGTCTAAATATTCATTCTTCCCTCCACACTTTGAGGCGCTTTTTAAGGACAAAACTATGACGGAGCTCCGCGCTCCAAAGTGGACAATACCTTGAAAATGTGGTGGTTATTCCTAACGATGCTATCAGATGGACTTGGGTCGGGTCAGAACACCTCCAAAAGACCCAAGGGATGAAAAAGAAATTGATTTGATGATGTTTTAAAGAAGCTGATTTTGAAGATTTAAGTTTTTGAATCTAGCGTTTTTTGTTTTGTTTTTTGTGTCGTTCACACAAATACTCACCAAGACTTTATTCATTGTACATAACCTATACTAAAAAGATAACATTTTTCTAAAGCTAAAATCCAGCTTAAAAGTTTTTCATCAGTTTTAATCCATTAGATTCTTTTGTAATCAATTAAACTCTACTTGAGAAGTTTTCAAAATAAAATAATCAATTATCTAACTTAACTAATTAAAACAAAGAGAAAGGTAATAATTAAATGTTTCTAAAACATTGTGTAACATCCCGTCTGAATATTACGAATTTAAATAAAATAAAATAAAATAGAAATAGACAATTAAACATCATTTATTATAATTCCAATTCCCAAAAATACGAAAAATTTAAACTTTATTAAATAGTAAAATTTATCCAAAATCCAAAGTTTATAAAAACTTAATACAGAATCACGGTATATAACATCAACGGTTACAAGTTTTATTAGAATCCAAAATGCAGTAAAACTCTATAGTAAAATTCCCCATATAGCCCATGCTTCGACTCTATGCCTTACCAGGTCCACCTGCAACATCATCTACTTCTGTGTACCGCGTACACGATCATCACCAAATACAAGCAGATAGGGTGAGCTAACAGTATATAAAACATATACAATTCAGATATATAAACACACAAACATCAAAGGAACTTCATCCTTTGATTCCAAACCACATGGCCACTACCATGTTATCCATGTTTTATGTCTTTAGATGAATACCTGTTAAGACTTTGGCAAGTGTACCAAGTCGCGCAAGTAGTAACCGATAAGACCGGGATATCGTTTCCCAAGAGACTCGTGTATACTAAATAATTGCGTAATTAGTGACTAATTTAAACTAATGAATAAATTCATAAGTTGGGTTTCTGTATGCAAGAAATTAAATATTTCATAAACAAGTAAAATTGAACTTGGATATTTGAAGACTCTAGAAAATGGTAAAGATTAGAAATGCAATGGATTGATATTGTTGGAGTTAGACTTCACCTACTTCACTCTCATGTATATTAAATAATAAAACTCTTCTCCATTAATTACTAATGTCAACCAACAAGTCTACTCAAACTTTAATCCCCTAGTTGAATGAGCCTAGGTTTCCTTATTTAGAGTCAATTCCTTGAATCTCTAAATAAACAAACCCGCTTTACAAATTAGGGTTTAAGACAACTAATGGGTCAAGTTCCATTCCTAGATACAAGTTCCATTAGGTATCTTGTTCCAATTCTAGGTTTCAAGTGATATTTTTCAATACCTAATGACCCAAATATCATGCAATGAATGGTTAAAACAAAGCAAGCTTTAAATACATAAACAAAGATACTAGCAATCAATGGAAGAAGCATATATATATATATATATATATATATATATATATACAAACAATAAAAAAATACATGAAAGTTCAGTGGCTACATCTAACCCCAACAAAAATGGGTTTAGCTCTCCATTGTCATGGAGAGCTCAAGCTTACAAAATGGAAATGGAAGAGGGAGGAGTTACAAAGAGGAAGAGAGGGTAGTTCCCACTAGCCCTAGCAGCCCTCCAAGTGCTCCAAATCGCGTTGCTCGAGCTCCAAAATGTCCAAGATCTGTTTCCCTTCGCGAAAATAGAAGAAAAAGAGCCAACTTGCCACATCAGCAAAAATTGGCGCCTGGCAGAAGGGTCTCACCGCTAGGCGCTAGCGAACAAATAATGGCCAAGACTACCAGCTACCGCCCGGCGGTGTCCAGGTCCCGCCAAGCGGTGAGTAATAGTGGCGCCTGGCTGGCGCTTTGCTGGCGATCTATTCCGCCTGGCGCTGGCTTCGTGTCGCCAGGCGCTTCCTGTTGACATTTTCCTCCTTGCTATTCCGGGTTACTCATTAGTCTGGATTTTTGGAACAAAGCTTCCCATCTACAAAAAGGACACAAAAATGGGGATTAGTGGCATATTTAGATCAATGTAACCCGAAATGTATTTATTTACAAAAGTAAGGTAAAATTGAGAATTAAGTAGGTTAAAAGCTTTGGAAGAGATGATTTTGCTAATGAAATATAGCTTGGATAATGGTAAAAATTAACATTATCAACTCCCCCAAACTTAAAACCTTGCTTGTCCTTAAGCAAAAAGGTAACTTGGCCTAGATGAATAACACAATTGCAATGATCTAGCAACTCAAGAAAACAGATGTCAATTGTGCTTGCTCTTATTTGAAAGATTGTGTAGCACATGTGTTTCATTAGCAAGGCAAACTAAAACTATGGTGTTCACAAAACAAAAATTTCACAAGTGCATGCAAGAGTTTATAAGGGATCAACAATCATGGCAAAATGTTTCCTTCATCAATGGGAACCACTTCTCACAAGAACAGGTGTTTCACTCAAGCCCACTGGTGTATGGATATAAACAAAATTCTCTCTACCATCACAACGTCACACAATTTAACTTTGTTTTTTGTTCAAAATGGCTAAAACTTTCACAACCATGCTATCATCACAAGGGCTTTTATGGCTTGTATCGTGGTTAGGCTAAGAAGGAAATTTGGTTTTTCAGGATAACAAAAGTACCTTGAGCTAAGAGAGCAACTAATCAAATCATGAAAGTATTTTTCTCCCTTCTCTATTGAACAAATGAAACCAATTCCCAACTTGCTTGCACCAATTTTCTTTTCTTTTCTTTTCTTTTCTTTTTTTGAAATTGAATTGAACCAAAAACTTTACAATTTTTCTCATGCTCCCTTGTATCAACAATAATTCCCCCAAACTTGAACCATACTCATGACTAACAATCATTTGCTCTCTCAAGCTCAAAGTAAGGTAGTCCATATCTTCACTATGCTCAAGGTTCAAGGAATGACACATCTTATCTTTAAGGCTCAAAGAAGACTCAAAGGGTTTGCACAAGAAATCAACTTGAAAAGGATTGGCTCAATTATATAATAGAAAAAAGAAAGATGGCCTTGATCATCTGTAGCATGCAAGTAAATGATTAGCAAATAAACTCAAGCAAAGTCAATTATGAGTCCACAGTGATAACATTAACACAAATCAACTCTGGGGCACAACCTCTCACAGGGTACTTTGGGTTCCACAATTGTCAACATATGCCAAAATCATTGATCACAATTAAAATCAAGCATCACTATATCAAAATGAGAACAACCACAAGCTCATGCTCACAAGCCAATTCAACATCATTTCATAACAAGCACAAAAGATGATCATGAAAAGTACTAATTCAATGCAAAAGATTAGTTCACCACAACCAAGTTACAAAGTTCAACACTAAGCTATAAAGTTTAATACTATCAAAAGAAAGTTAAACTGAAATCTAAAAGCATAAATTAAATCAGGACTATCAGCAAGTGGCTGATGACGCCTCCTGGGTCTGGGAGCAACTGAGTAGAACCTCTAAAAATATGAGAAGTCTAGGTCCTGCGTTGCTTTCTCCAACGGGGGTACAGAAATGTCCACCCCTGCTAGGCTGCAAAGATGGGTGATGAGAGAGGGATGGCCAAAAGCAGCCTTGCTAGCAGCGTTGGCACACCGGTAGATCTCATTTGCAATAAACTGCCCTACATCCATCACCTGACCTATCAAGATGGTGTACAAAATGGTAGCGCGTCCCTCCGTAAGATCAGACACATGGGAGCACGGGGATATGTTGGCGTGCATAAATACTAACCAGAAGCGGGCCAAGGGGTGAAGGGAACCTCTCTGAATCGTGCCTCTATGAAATCCTTCACCCGCCAAGCAGAGTGCTTGGATCAGCTCTCTAGGCGCCACACCCTCATCATCCAACACTGAAAACTGGCACTCCACATCATCAGCCATCTGGGTGCCCAAAAACTCATTGATCGTGTCAGCATCAAAGGGCACCCTTTTCCCCCGCACATAGTTGAGAAAGGTGAGAGTTGCTGAGGTGGTAACCTTGGCATTAACATAGAATTCTTTCACCAAGGTTACACTAAAAGTGCTAGGGTAGCTGCCCAGCCTTTCCAAACCACGCCTGATCAACTCCAGCTGAAATTCATTGACCTCCTCGGGCTTGAGAATCACTTTCCTCTCTGCCACAAATTTTCGTTGCATGACCACTTGGAAGCGGTCCTCATTATCCTTTATGAGGAAGTAGTGAGAGTAAATTCTCTCTGTTCGTTTTTGCCCTTTTGAAGGGTTGCCAACGACGGTCTTCATTCTTTTAGGATTGGAGGAGGATGCCATATGCAAAATAAGCATTGATACAAAGAAGCAATTTAAATTAGCATTGGAGTGAGAGATTCAATCAAAAAGAGAGTTAATTGCATCTAAAGACTAAACTAGAACAAGAAAATATCAAGTCATTCAGATGAAAAAACCATTGTAGCATTGGTGCCTCACAACCCATGCAACAATCACATGAAACTAAAATAAAAAAGGCAAAAACAGGGGCCACCGCTTGGCCCCTCCATAACTGGCGTCAGGCGCCAACTCTCTATAGAGAGCTCTAATGCTCCAGCGCTTGGCGGCAAAACAGGCCAAAATGGCCACCGCCAGGCAGTACAAAACTGGCAGCCCATGTTCTGGAAAAAGAAAAATGAGGCACATGGTATAGAAACATCACAATGTAGTCCAATAACAGCAAACTAGGAATCAAAGCAATGGCAGTCCAATAGCATCACAATGGCATTTCAATAACAAAAAGGAAAAGCAAAGCAAAGTAAACCCTAAACTAGTGAATCATCAATGGAGTAAATCAAAACGAGCATGACAATGCGAAAATGCAATAAACAAGACAACATTACTTGGGTGGAATGCAAGAAGTGTTGAAGCATGAAGAGTGGTGGCTGGCGAGTGTAACATCCCTAAGGAATATTACTTAAAATAAATAATAAAAGAAGTAAATTATATCAAAAGTCGCATTAATAATGCTCCCAACGCGGGAAAGATTTAAATTTATGAAAAACACGCGCCAAAACTTATATCATAAATAATAAAGTGTTACAAGTTCCCAAAATTCGTGTTCATAAATAAAAACATAATAAAATACATGTGAGAAAAACCCTAGCTCTAATCCCAAAGCTAGCCCTCACTCTGTCGCCTAGACATCCTCAGCTCCACCTGTTTCAACATCTGCTCCCGTGTAACGAATCACACGATCATCGCCATACACAAACAAAAAGGGTGAGCTGAGAAAAAATAAAATAACAGATATACAATACGCAAGATAAATCATACACCCATAGTTCTTGGCCAAGACCTTAACCCCAAGGCTTTATAGCCTTCAAATCACACAACTGGTTAGTCTTGGACTTGGGAATATGATGCTCACACGAACCTGCCCGCTCGTGGTCCTGCCTCTACGAACCTCCCCGCTCGTAGTCCTGCTCTATGGACCTGCCCGCCCGTAGTCCAACACATGTGATCCACCAGCCCCGTACCTCCCCGCACGTGGCATCTCTCAAACGTGAACACGGAACATACGAACCTACCTCGCTCGTATCCCCACGTGAGAGTAACCAGATATGAACCTCCCCGCTCATATCATCACATGTTAACCACACTCCATGAACCTACCCGCTCATGACAGAGCATCTCCCGATCCAAGTGTAATATCAGTGCTCAAGTAACACACAACCCGAAACGGAACAACAACATTTCGCCTGGCCCAGCACACACGCCGCCAGGCGAAATCGTTCCAGCCCGCCTGGCGGTACCAGCTCACCGCCAGGCGCCATATCCCTTCCAGTGCCATTGTTTTACCGCTACCGCCTGGTGGAGCACGCCTTGCCGCCAGGCGCCATGAAGCATAGGGACCTCTGCAGTTGTTCTACTACCTGGCGATTATCAACAGACTGCCAAACGCCATACAAGAGACACTCCTCTACTGGTTATCAGTGCTCATGGCACACGATGCAGTTGATTCTACAACTCAGATTTGCTCTATGGTACCTATCACATATGTTTCCAATACCAGCTAGTTACTTTAACATCCCACCATCACTCTAGTTCCCTATACTTCAATCATATACTCTTTTTATTCTCCCATTTTATTCACCAGATTCCCCTTTTCACTCATAGTTGTTCAACCTAACTTAAGCAGGTTACCTAATTCATTCCATTGTACTTACTCCATTCTGAGTACCACCATTCCTGCACCACTTTAGGCTACACCACCCATCTCCATTTATTTTTTTAACCCACAGCCAGTGGCGGAACTTGGACAAAAAATTTGGGGGTGCCAAATTATATTTTTTATTTTTTTAGTTAAGAAAAAACTCTTTATTCTCTCTTCATTTCTTCTACTTAAAACAAGCACACATAATAGTAGAATTCATAAAAATATGATTATCATTCATTATTATATCATGATACCAAACCATGAATACCATTTTAGATAAACCCTTCGTACCTCATCAATCTGATTTGGTGAGTATTGTGAAATTTGATGACACTTTTTCCGAATCGCGTTCTAATGAATTTTTAAATTCATTATATGTAACTCTAGAAACTTTAGAAATTTGTTTTTTATTGTCTTGAATTCTTGGTTCTCCCTAAATCTCTCAAGTTTAGCTAACGTAGATGCAATTTTTTTACATGTTTATCACAAACTTTCCTCCTTCAAAAAAAGAATTAATTCTTTTACTATTTATCATAATTATTCTAATATAAATTTATCATCTCTCCTATATAAATTCAAAACTTTACAAAATTTACCATAGGTAGGAAAACACAAAATCCTTAAATTTCATAATTAAGGGTTATATTCTAACCTCCGTTCCTAATCTATATTTTTGTAATTTTTTCTTCTCACACACTTTCATAATAACTTACATGATAGAAAAATTTTATAACAAAAACAAAACCCTAATCTCTTTTATAAATCAATATTTCCATTACATTTTTTTATTTTATTTTTTATTATTATTTTCCATAATATAAACTTAATATAAATAATATATAATTATAATTTAAAAAATATATATAAATATATATTAAAAAAATTCCAAAAAATTTTGGAGGAGCCGTGGCTCCCCCTGTCCCTTTAAAGTTCCGCCGGTGCCCACAGCCACCTACTTCTATACCATTCCAACTCATAAACTTAACTAATTTTTATACATCATTTATCATCTGATATTTCTCCATTATTTTGACCCCAATTCTAATTTTCCACAGAGGACACCAATGTTGTTTCTTTCTCCTAATTCCATTATGCAATTTAAACTCATTCCTAGAGTCCATGAATTTCAACACTTCATCATCGTAAGTGCATCCTTGTGACTACTATATTGTCGCCATTTCACTACACTCCCTCCCCCTTCATTATTATCCTTTTTTCCTGCCAATTTCATCCCTCACGAATTCGCCTATCAGTGTTTCCTTTTCCCCCCAAGACAAATTAACCAAAACAACCAGAACAGACCTACAACGCCACTATCACCTATCGGCCAATGAGATGCCGCCAGGCAGCACACCAGAATATGGGTAAATACCCAAATTTTCTACACTCGCGTAAACCCCTTCCCATTTCCCCTGGACCTGTTTATCTCGAACACTACCACTCAAAATTATCAATACAATACTTTCACAGTTCATCTCTTCCAATCACCGCTTAAAGATCGTTAATTTTACTCGTTAGGGAAATTATCCATTCTGAACATGAAATTCCTAATGTTCCCTTCTTCAGTGTTAACCATATTCAGACCATACAACAATATCATATCATAATTAAATCAAACAATTGAAACCAAGACGAAATGGAACATCACATATCTCTGAAATTCATCAAAGCAACAAAACAACATCAAACCTCATGCTCCGCCTGGCAGATTACAACTCACAGCCAGGCACCTCATGGCAGAACCCAGAATTTGGGTTAAACTGATGTGCCGCTTGGCGACACCTTCATGCCTGCCAAGCGGTTTCTCGACGAAAACCTAGAATTTTCGCGAAAATAGTTTAATACAACACAGTTTCATATGGTTCAGTTCATGCAATTCGTAATGCGTTAATCACGAATCAAAAACAAATGAAAACAACTCCCCTTACCTCTGATCCTCGCTCCAAACTCGGATTGATCGTGACTTTAACCCAAAAACCACCCTTGTCCTTTGCTTGCACCCTAAAAATGGTTTGTACTCCAAATCCTTGCTCTACACCGTGCCAATTGTCTCTGAAAAGCTTCCGCCCAAACCCTCATACTCAACTCTCAGCCTCCTTCCTCTAATCTCTTTTCCTCTCTCACGATTACTCTCTTCTAATTACCCTTTAGTGCCTTAAACGAATTTTAATAAAAAAAATAGATTAAGGCTAATCAATGTTTAATTATCCAAATGTTTTCAAGCCCTTAGGTTATCTCTCTATTGGCTGCTAGGTTTCTAACCCTTTCACATTCATGCCAAAGGGAAAATTGGCAAAAAGAAATCATATAGTTCTCAATAAGGTTTGAACTCACAACCCTACAATCACAAAGCAAGTGCACAACCAATTCAACCAAATCACAATTGTGATAATTCCTTAAATTTTAAGGTTATGCGATCACATCACTCTTTAAAATATATAACTTAAAAATTCATAAATAACCCACAATTGGCATACATAGGACTCAAACCCAAGTCCTCTCACACAAACCAAGTACTCTCAACCACTTGAGCTAGTACTTTTCCATGTCATGGCTATCTGTATTAAATACTTTAAAGGCTCCTATTACCCGCATTTATTAAATAATTATTTAATTTTTCTCGGGTCTTACAGCGAGAGCAAGGTTGAGTGGTGGGAGTAGCTGCGCCTGGCGAAAGTGTGGCGGTAGTGTGAGTGAGAAGAATTAAGGCACGAGACTGGGTTCAATTTGGGGGTTAGGTTTTGTGAATTTAGGAAAGGATTGGGAGATAGGGTTAGGGATTTGAGATTAGAGAGTTAGGGTTTTGTAAGTGTGAGAGTGTGAGAGTGGAAAGGCGCCAGGCGTGAGTGAGATGTAGGGCTCGAAGGGGGAGAAATGGGCCAGCCAGAAACAGATTTAAAAATGGCCCAATCAGTGCTGCGCAGCACTGCCGCTTGGCGGGTAGTCTCGGACCGCCAGACGATGTATCAGTAAAACACCTGATACCCCATTTTTCTGGTGTGCCACCAGACAAGCGCATAGTTACCGCCAAGCGCATGGCTACTGGAATCCTCCCAGAGATCAATTTTTTTGTTGTCGCCAGGCGGGAGGGAAGTGACCGCCAGGCGGTTAAGCTGTAGTGGTGTAAATTTTGTGTTTTTGGCTATTGGTTGGGTTGGTTTTGACTCAATTGTGCTCCAACCAACCTTTCACTCTTGCACACATATTTTTTTTAAGCTTTTCGACTTCAAACCAAGCATTCACACTCAAGCAAAACATTCAATTCACTTAACAAATGCACAACTTAATTTAAGACATGAATTTACTACACAAGCTATGCTACTAATATTTTCACTAGCACATTCTATGATGCATAAAGGTTGAACACAAGCACATGCTATCACATCCTAAATCTAAATATGCATGACAACATTCTAGGCTATGCTTCCACAAATTCACAAATGCATGCAACAAAATTAGCACAAAGTTCAAACATCAAATTAAACGCAACAATCTATACTAATACACTTCACACATGCATAAAAACACAAAGCTATATAAAAAACGAATATTAAAAGCTAGAATGAGTTTAGAGCACCGGGTTGCCTCCCAGGAAGTGCTTGTTTAACGTCACGAGCCTGACAGGTAAGGACTCTTAGGCTTCACTGAGGTGCATGACGGTGGTGATCCTCAAAACTTCACCACCCAAATAAGGCTTGAGCCTTTGGCCATTCACTACCCAACTCCTTTGTGAGGAAGGGTCTTCAATTTCAATTGCCCCATAAGCTTTCACCTCTTTGATGGTAAATGGGCCTGACCACTTGGATTTCAACTTCCCTGGGAATAATTTGAATCTTGAGTTGAATAGAAGCACTTATTGACCGGGTTTGAAATCTCTTTTCACCAACTTCCTATCATGATAGGCCTTCACTTTCTCTTTGTAGCTCTTGGATGACTCCTAGGCATTGAGTCGCATCTCTCCCAACTCATGGAGTTGTAGCTTCCTCTTCTCCCCTGACAAGGATGGATCAAAATTCAAGAACTTCATGGCCCAATAGGCCTTGTGCTCTAACTCCACCAGAAGATGACAAGCCTTCCCACATACCAATTGGAATGGAGTCAACCCAATTGAAATCTTGAATGCAGTCCTGTAGGCCCATAGAGCATCGTCTAACTTGATAGACCAATCCTTTCTTGAGGAAGAAGTTGTCTTCTGAAGGATCCTCTTGATTTCTCTATTTGACACCTTTGCTTGTCCATTTGACTGAGGATGGTAGGGAGAGGCAACTCTATGTCTGACATTGTAGTGCTCCAAGACTTTCTTCAATTGAGCGTTGCAGAAGTGAGAACCTTCATAACTTATCAAGACTCTTGGGACACCAAATCTGGAGAATATGTTCTTCTTGAGAAACTTGATGATTATCGTAGCATCATTTGTGGATGTGGCAACAACTTCCACCCATTTGCTGACATAGTCCACAGCCAACAAGATATACTCCTTAGAAAATGAGGAAGGCAAGGGGCCAATGAAATCAATACCCCAACATTCGAATACTTCCACCTCCAGTATGTTCTGCAAAGGCATTTCATTCCTTTTGGAGATACTCCCTATTCTTTGGCACTTGTCACAGTGTTTCACATGTGCATGAGAGTCCTTGAAAATGCTCGGCCAATAGAACCCAGATTGTAGAACCTTTGCAGTTGTTCTTTCTCCACTGTAGTGTCCTCCATAGGGTGAATTGTGGCAATGCCACAAGATATTCCTTACCTCCTCTTCAGACACACATCTCCTCAACAAATTGTCTGCCCCAATCTTGAAAAGGTGAGGATCATCCCAAATATAGTATTTTGCTTCCCTGAACAGCTTCTGTTGTTGATGCCAACTCATATCCTCAGGAACAACTTGAGCAGCCTTAAAGTTTACCATTTCTGCAAACCAAGGTCTATTAGACACTAGAAGCAGCTTTTCATCAGGGAATTCTTCAAACACTTCCTTCTTCAGTGTGGTCACCTCTTCATTCACTAGTCTTGACAGATGGTCTACCACTTTATTTTCACAACCCTTCTTGTCTTTAATCTCAAGATCAAATTCCTGCAACAACAAAATCAACCTAATGAGTCTAGGTTTAGAATCAGGTTTAGTGAGCAAGTATTTGATTGCAACATGATCAATGTAAACCACTACTCTAGAACCAATGAGATAAGAACGAAATTTTTCCAAGGCATACATTATTGCTAGTAACTCCTTTTCAGTAGTTGCATAATTCACTTAATGTTCATTAAGGACTTTACTAGCATAGTGTATGGAATGAAAAATTTTATTCTTTCTTTGACCCAAAACAGCCCCAACCGCATAATCACTTGCATCACACATAACTTCAAAATTAAGTTCCCAATTAGGTGTAATGATTATGGGTGCAGAGACTAGGCTGGTTTTCAAAAGATTGAAAGCATTTAAACATTCATCATCAAAATTAAAGGAAATATCCTTGTTGAGCAAGTTGCTCAATGGCTTGGCTATCTTGGATAAGTCCTTGATGAAGCGTCAATCGAAACCCGCATGTCCAAGAAAGCTCCGGATTCCCTTCACATTTGTTGGTGGTGGGAGTTTCTCAATGACATCCACCTTTGCTTTGTCCACTTCAATGCCCTTGGAAGATATTTTCTGACCCAAGACAATCCCTTCAGTCACAATGAAATGGTATTTCTCCCAATTGAGAATGAGATTGGTTTCAACACATCTCTTGAGCACAACTTCCAAATTTGCCAAGCAAAGATCAAATGAACTTTCAAACACCGAGAAGTCATCCATGAAGACCTCTATGCACTTCTCCATAAGGTCGGAGAAATAGCCAACATGCATCGTTGAAACGTGGTTGGTGCATTGCAAAGCCCAAATGGCATCTTTCTATAGGCATAGATACCAAAAGGGCAAGTGAAGGTTGTATTCTCCTGGTCTTTAGGGTCTACCACAATCTAGTTATAACCAGAATAGCCATCCAAAAAGCAATAGAAAGCTTGACCCGCCAATCTCTCTAACATTTGATCCATGAAAGGAAGAGGGAAGTGATCCTTCCTTGTGGCCTTGTTCAGCTTTCTATAATCTATGCACATCCTCCAGCCGATCACGGTTCGTGTGGGTATCAACTCATTCTTATCATTACGAACCACTGTCATGCCGCCTTTCTTGGGAACCACTTGCACTGGACTCACCCATGCACTATCAGAGATTGGGTAGATAATCCTAGCATCTAGGAGTTTCAATACCTCATTTCTCACCTCCTCTTTCATCACAGGATTCAACCTTCTCTGAGATTGTGCCACTGGCTTGAAATCCTCCTCCATGAAGATTCTATGCATGCTGTAGGAGGGACTGATTCCCTTCAGATCAGATATAGACCAACCAATGGCTCCTGAGTTGACTCTTAGCACTTCAATCAAATTTTCTTCTTCTGAGGGTGATAAAGAATTACTGATGATCACAGGTTTGTTGCTACCCCCTTCAAGAAACACATACTTCAAATGTTGAGGCAACATCTTCAACTCCACTTTTGGCTCTGTGACTTCATTCTCACCCTTCAAATCTTCCATCTTTGCCTCATGAGGAAGGATTTCCTTCAAAGCATCAAGATTGTCTAAGCACTCATCAATCTCTTTCTCCTCCTCATCATTGAGAGTCTCAAATGCATCAATTAGAGCTTTCTCTAGAGGGGATGAGGAGTGTAGATCTTTCTTGGAGCTCATGAGCACTTCATCAAGCATATCAACTTTGAATCATCCTCTAATATCTTTTGGGTGACATGGCTTCAGAGACATTGGAGTTCACTTCTTCATCTTGAACTCTCATAGTGAGTTTGCCATCATCAACATCAATTAGCACTTTGGGAACTTCAAATGGCCTCCCCAATATGAGAGGAACTTCAACATCCTCCTTCATCTCCATTATAACAAAGTCCACTGGGAATAGGAACTTGTCGACTTTAACTAGCACATCCTCCACTACTCCATGGGGGTATTTGATTGACCTATCTGCCAGTTGTAATGTCATTCGAGTGGGATTGATTTCTAACTCCCCAATCTTCTTGAGCATAGAAAGAGGCATCAAGTTGATGCTAGCACCCAAATCAAGTAAGGCCTTCCCCACAGCTAAGCTCCCAATTGTGACTGGAAGTGTAAAGCTGCCAGGTTCCTTAAATTTTGGAGGCAACATCTTCTGAATGATAACACTACATCCAGCCTCTAGTTCTATGGTTTCCTCTTCAATAAATCTTCTCTTCTTTGTGAGGATTTCCTTCATAAACTTTGCATAGGTTGGCATTTGCTCCAAGGCCTTTGAGAAGGGAATATTGATTTAAAGCCTCTTGAAAATGTCCAGAAACCTTGCAAATTGCCTTTCTTTATCTTTCTTGGAAGGCTTAAGAGGATATGGGAGAGTCTTCACTGGTGGTGGTTTTATTGCCACTTCTTCTTTTTCTCATTTTCTCTATTTTCACTCTTATTCTCTTCCTCTTCTACAATAATTTCTTCATCTATCTCTTCCTCATCTTTTGTCTTTTCTTCTATCATTGGGCTTGGCTTTGGTTTCATCACTTCCTTTAGCATTCAACTCCACTTCTTTACCACTCCTTGTGACCACCGCTTTGCATTTCTCCTTGGGGTTGGCTTCAGTATTGGCGGAAAATGAACTGCTTTATTGATTCGCCACTTGCTTGGCCAATTGCCCCACTTGAACTTCCAAGTTTTTAATTGAAGCATCGGTGTTCTTCTGATTCTGAATTGACATTTGCATGAATTGCTGCATCATGTCTTCAAGCTTGGATGTTCTATCAGACAAAGAAGAATGTTGGTAAGTTTGTTGCTATGGGGGCCTATTGGACGGTTGTGCTTGGCCCATGTTTTGGTGAGGTCTCCATCCTTGGTTATAGTTCCCTGATCGACCTTGGTTGCCCATATAACTAACTTGCTCCTGAGATGTGCTTTGCATAGCACACTGCCCATTGGTATGGTTTCCTCCACATAACTCACAACTTTGCACTTGTTGGAGTTGAGCTATAGAGGCATTTTGAAGCTCCTGAGGAAGTTGTAACAGTTTCTTCATGAGGGTCTCCAGCTGCTAAGTCATAATCTTGTTCTGAGCCAATAGAGCATCTTGCGATTGAAGCTCTAGAATACCCTACTTTTGAGAATGGGCTCTCTCAGTATAAGCTTCATTATCATTGGCTGCCATGTTCTCTATTAACTCATAAGCTTCCTCTAGCGTCTTCCACTTGATACTCCCACCGGCAGAGGCATCTAACATCAACTTTGACTGGGATTTAAGGCCTGCTAATAAAAAAGTGAGCTGTGTAGGTTGATCAAACCCATGAATGGGAGTTTTCCTCAACAGTCCCTTGAATCTATCCCATGCTTGGCCTAAAGACTCGTTCATATCTTGTTGAAATGCTGAGATTTCCTGTTTTCCCTTATTAATCTTGGACTGGGGAAAATATTTGCTCAAGAACTTTGCAACCACATCATCCTAGTTAGTGAGGCTATTTTCAGGAAAGGAATTCAGTCAGGCTTTTGCGGGTCCTGCTAGTGAGAACGGGAAGAGACTCAGTCGTATGGCTTCATCAAGAACTTGATGGATCTTCACAGTATTGCATATCTCCAAGAATGTGGCCAGATGAGTGTAGGGATTCTCATGAGACAGGTCGTTGAACTGATTACTCTGCACCAGATGAATAAGAGCTGGCTTCATCTCCATGTTGGTGGCATTGACGGTTGGCCTAGCAATACTGTTAAAGTTAATATGGCATGTGAACGCTGCATAATCTTCCAAAGTGCGTCTTTCATGACCTCTACCATCACCATGAGGATTGTTTGCCATTTCTTCTTCTGGAAAAGAATCAGGATTCTAAGAAGTAGATGAAAGAGTGTCTAAAGTAGAAGAGTGATGGGCAACTTGTTGTGCTTGAGCTTGTCTTCTCCTTGTGGCACTATTGTTTTTGCGGGCAGTTTTCTCTATCTCGGGATCAGCAAGAAGTGGTTCTGAAGATGCAGTCCTCCTTGTACGGATCCTACCCTGCATAAACTATAGAGCAACAACAAAAGCAAGCTCGAACTACAAGTTAGCCCAAAAATAATGTGCATATATAGGTAAACAAAAACAGTAAATATGAACAAAAGAATTTAAGTCTAAATAAGTCAAAAATCACACAAAAGTCTAGTATTAGACACCAGTCCCCGACAACGTCGCCAAAAACTTGTTAAGACTTTGGCAAGTGTATTAAGTCGCGCAAGTAGTAACCGGTAAGACCGGGATATCGTTTCCCAAGAAACTCGTGTATACTAAATAATTGCGTAATTAGTGACTAATTTAAACTAATGAATAAATCCATAAGTTGGGTTTTTGTATGCAAGAAATTAAATATTTCATAAACAAGTAAAATTGAACTTGGATATTTGAAGACTCTAGAAAATGGTAAAGATTAGAAATGCAATGGATTGATATTGTTGGAATTAGACTTCACCTACTTCACTCTCATGTATATTAAACAATAAAACTCTTCTCCATTAATTACTAATGTCAACCCACAAGTCTACTCAAACTCTAATCCCTTAGTTGAATTAGCCTAGGTTTCCTTATTTAGAGTCAATTCCTTGAATCTCTAAATAAACAAACCCGCTTTACAAATTAGGATTTAAGACAACCAATGGGTCAAGTTCCATTCCTAGATACAAGTTCCATTAGGTATCTTGTTCAAATTCTAGGTTTCAAGAGATATTTTCCAATACCTAATGACCCAAATATTATGCAATGAATGGTTAAAACAAAGCAAGCTTTAAATACATAAACAAAGATACTAGCAATCAATGGGAGAAGCATATATATATATATATATATATATATATATATATATATATATTCAAACCTTTCAAAAATACATGAAAGTTCAGTGGCTACATCTAACCCAAACAAAAATGGGTTTAGCTCTCCATTGTCATGGAAAGCTTAAGCTTACAAAATGGAAATGGAAGAGGGAGGAGTTACAAAGAGGAAGAGAGGATATTTCCCACTAGCCCTATCAGCCCTCCAAGTGCTCCAAATCGCGTTGCTCGAGCTCCAAAAAGTCCAAGATCTGTTTCCCTTCGCGAAAACAGAAGAAAAAGAGCCAACTTGCCACATCAGCAAAAACTGGCGCCTGGCGGAAGGGTCTCACCGCCAGGCCCTAGCGAACAAACATAGCCAAGACTACCAGCTACCGCCCGGCGGTGTCCAGGTCCCGCCAGGCGGTCAGTAACATGGCGCCTGGCTGGCGCTTGGCTGACGGTCTGTTCCGCCTGGCGCTGGCTTTGTGTCGCCAAGCTCTTCCTGTTGACATTTTCCTTATTCTCCTTGCTATTCCGGGTCACTCATTAGTCTGGATTTTTGGAACAAAGCTTCCCATCTACAAAAAGGACACAAAAATTGAGATTAGTGGTATATTTAGATCAATGTAACCCAAAATGTATTTATTTACAAAAGTAAGGTAAAATTGAGAATTAAGTAGGTTAAAAGCTTTGGAAGAGATGATTTTGCTAATGAAATATAGCTTGGATAATGGTAAAAATTAACATTATCAATACCTCAAGATGTCTTGTACAAGCCACAACTTGTAGAACACGTGCGGGAAACCTGTTACAGACCATACTCCGTAACGCCAGGTAGAGTTCCCAATACGAACATAGTTCGTAACGTCCCAATACTATCTGGACCCATCCGTACGAGCCACAACTCACATACTCACACCGACAAAACTCGCCTACTCGAGCTACAACTCATGAGTCCCTCATGTTCATCCGCCATCCCGAGCCACAACTCAAGATATGTCATTCTGAGCCAAAACTCAAGGAATGCCACGTGTTTAACCCATATCCCGAGCCACAACTCAAGGGATACGTTCCAAGCCACAACTCAAGGAACACTCCAACAAGCTGACCTTTAAGGTATCATCAAAGCCTTGTAGACCACACACATCAAAAGCAAACAGTCACTCTGCATTATCGCCTAGCGTTACTCCTAAGCCGCCATGCGAAATACACTTCCAAACCGCTTAGCGGGGGGCACGTGCCGCTAGGCGCCAAGCGCCTCTAAACACTTTGTCCTTGCAAGTATCGCCTGGCGGTACAACCCTCACCGCCAAGCACCACACGTCTCTGTTACCCTCTGGAGTTGCAGATATCGCTTGGCGGTCCAATACCACTGCTAGGCGCTACACCAATACTCGCGTAGTACTGGTTTTCAAGCATACAATACATACTCCATTCTCAATCACATTAACGAACCTTAAACAACCCTAGCAAAGTTACTTGTTTCAATTCCCACACTTGCTAGCTCATTACCAACTTCCTACACCCATATAGGTTCACCAACCCAAGTATATCAATCCTTTGAATTGCCTTAGATCAACCTTACTAATTCTCCATATGCCATTGTTAACATCATAACACTTATATTCTATCTCCATCCTTTACCCCAAATATTACCTCAATCTTCACCCAACTCAAATAACATCACAATTATACCTTAATAATATTTACACCACATTTTCAACGTAGGCAAATCCCCATAACATCCCCAACTCCTAAAATTATACTCCACATGACCTAGATTAATATCCCAACCTCCACTGTACACCTAACACACAATGTCCACTGCTCTTGTCTAGCGCTTGGCGGTAATCAGGGTGCCGCCAGGTAGTTCATGTTGTTCCAGGAACCCAAAATTTCCCCCTACACATGCAAACCTTAACCAACCCAAATATTCCGATTTCCATCAATTTTCAACTCAATAGGCTGCACTCACGTGTTTAGTTTCATAGTTCATCTCTAAAACTTTCAACGCATGAATGTTCATAAAATTTCATCCAATTTAACCTCTAGTCACACGTAATTCAACGATATATGACATCAAATCATTCACAAACAGTTAGAACTTCCTTTTTCCCCGATCAGAATCACTCCAGAACCCCTAAAACACCAAAATCGAGCCACATTACTCGCGTCGTCTAGCGGTTGGATCTTATCATCGGGTAGTTCATGCCAGAACCTAGAAATTGGGTTAATCAGTTTGTGTCGTCAGGCGATCCCTAGAAAAAAAAACCCATAAACCTAGTGCAATTCATATGAATCGCCTAGTAGTTTTGAAGACCTGCGAGGCGATTTTTAGAAAATTTCCAAAATTACGCATTTTCGCATATTAAACCATATTTGATCATCCAAAATGCATGAAATTCATAAACAAAACTATATGAATTTAAATACACGGAGTCTAGCTCCCATAACCTGGATTCCTTACTTAAATTGATGAGTCTAGTTCTCCTCTTTGATCAACAATGGCCTTAGTTCGTGATTCCTCCTTCATGACTCCTTCTCAACTCTCACTATTCTCTCTTTGCACGCACTCAACATAGCCTCCCAACTCACTTTTAGTTTCTATGCCCTATTTTTTCCATAAACCCTTCTACTTTCATGTTTTCAGCCATTTATTTCATTAATTTCTTAAAAAAACGAAAATAGATTAATGTCTGGATTAATGGTCATTCAAGAACCATTACTAGGTGGTTTTTCAGCCCTCTTGGTTGCCCCTTCTGACAGTTAGGGTTTCTGACCCTTTGCATCCATGCCAAAAAGAAAATTGGCAAAAAGAAAGCTTAATTTGTCTATACTAAGGTTCAAGCCCACAACCCTGTAAATGTCAAGTCAAAGCACAACCATTTAACCAATTCACGTTTCATGATAATTCTTATACTTTTAGGATTACATTATCACTCATCATTCTCAATCATATTATTATTAAAATAAAATCAATTAAATAGCACACAATTGGCATACATAGGACTCAAACCCAACTCCTCTCAACACAATCAAGTCCTCTCAACACAATCAAGTACTCTCAACCATTTGAACTAATATTTTTCCATGTCATATAAGTCAACATTTAATGCCATAAAGGTTCCCACTACCCACATTTATTAATTAATTAAATTTCGCGGGTCTTACACATTGAACAAAATAATCGATTAAGTATTTTCATAATCGATTAAATAAGTTTTTAAACAATTAATGGTGAGTGTACTTAATCATTTAAAATGACTAATAATCAATTATTTCAAAAAGAGGTTGTATAACATTTTCAAAATTTAGTTAAAATAATTTCTTGGGTGCTTGATTTAATTGACTAAATGCGTCAAAAAAATGTTTTAAATAAGTGATTTTAAAACTCTAAAAATAGAGATTCCTTCTAAATATTTTATATATCTTTTATAATCTCAAAAATGAATAACATTGACATTTCTTTAGCTATAAATTCAATTTCAAAAGTGCTTCAAAGATCTCAAAATAATCAAAGGTTGTGTTGATTTTACAAGGTCCTAATGTTGCTTCTAGAGTGGAAAATTCTTTTCATTGTGTTTTCTGGAGTGTTACATGTTTGATAATTATGTTGTTGTATTATTGGGTGTTTTAGTAGTGTTTCAAGGTGGTTGTTACATATAGTTGATAAAGCAAACATCTTCTTAGATAGTCAAAGGGTTGATATGGCTAAGATCCTCTTAAAATGGTTTAAGAGTGGTTAAAGCATACGTCCTTTGTGATATTTAGAGTTAAGGCTGATATCCTTTGACTTGTCTATAATTGTTGCTTAGATTTGTACAAACGTTGATGGGGATAGTGGATCCAATTTTTCCTAAAAGAAAAATTGAGAGTTGAAGTAGGATTGTTTGAATCCAAACTAATATAAATTCTTGTGTGTTTTTTAATTGCATTTTAGTTTTCTAAGTTGAAAAAGATTTAAAGAAAAAATTTTATTTATGAAAAAAGAATTCTAAAAACCAATTAATCCTCCTCTTGACTAACAAAATCATTCTTATGTTTCTAACAAAGGTGATATGGTCACAATATCTTGAGTTTTATGCACGGTTGTGTGTTGTTTGAAAATATTTTAAATGTTTGAAATTTGTATAGTTTGAATGAATGAAATTTATAAATGTTATCAGTTTTGTTGAATTAGAATACTACATTAAAGACAAATTGGTTCAAGTTGTGGTTAATTTGAAGTAATATATTCAATGTCAAGCTTAAGAATGTCATTTAAGTTCTTTATTAATAGAGAATTGTTTTTAAATGATTTGAATTTGAATTTGATTTTCTTGTTGAGATGTTGAGATGGTGGCTAGATTCTACAAATTAAAGTATATAGTTTCTTAAACTGAGTTTTTACTATTATTTATAAGAATAATATTAGTTTCCTATAATTTTTCATATATTCGTTTATAACTTTAGTATATATATATATATATATATATATATATATATATATATATATATATATATATATATATATATATATATATATATGGATGGGGAGAGAGAGGTTCAATAACCAAGGTTAAATTAAAACAAGTGAAGGTTGATGCTTCAACAAATTATATATTTTTGAATTGTTTGAAAGTTGTATTCATTGAAGTAACTTTGAATAAAAACCTTTGGAAACTATTTTGGATCTATAATATTTCTACCTAAGGAAAAATAAAGCAAAATCTCAACATTTGTTCTCAACCTTATTTTCTTTCAAAAAATAAATATATAAGACTACAACTCAACTCTTGCTCTCAGTTAGATTTTTTACTCAAACGAATAAATTTGAATTAAGTGCAGTGATTTTCGCTTAAGATAAAAATATTTTTTCTTGTTTCTTTAATGGGATGAGTGTGTGAATATTTAATATAAATGTAAATAGAACATTTAGTTATATATTTACTTGATTTGTTGTTTTTTTAAAATGAGTTATGTTGTATGAAAATTATTATTGAGAGTGATAAAAATTGGATGAATTTGGTGTCATAACTTTGGAATGATATGTAGATCATTGTGTGATTTGTGTATTATGTAAAGACATATGGTGTAACCAAAATTTCCATACTTTTGTGATGGTGTATGTTATGTAAGCTTAAATATCAAATGGTGAGAAAGTGAGGTAAAAGTTATTGCATGTTGTCACATATGTAATTGTGAATCTTTGGATGCGAGGATTTTACTCTAATCCATTACTCTTAGATTCGCTTCTTAATATAATTTTTGGGTTGAATTATATGTCTTATGTGAGATACATAATTGAGTCTTCGAAAAGACTTTAATTGATATTTTATTTATTGAATATTTTTTTAAGTATAAATCCATATATATTCTATATGATCTTTGTATATTAGTATTTGATTAAAATTAATTTTTTCTGGAATATTAATTAAAATATCTCCTTAAATATTTTCTCATATTAAAACTTTATTTCGATACTAATTATTTATATATTATTTGTACTCAAATATGTTATTATTATACTATGTACAAAACATATATAAATACAAATGTAGGAATAACATTTAAAATATACTAAAAAAATTATTTGTGACTCTCTTTTTATAAAAAGTTATATCTATCCATATATATATTGTGTACATTTAAATTATATTTAAAAATTATTTATATATTTTTTACAAAACCTTACAAAAAAAGTAGATAATTTTGTCAAAACGGTTCACATTTCAGTACAAAACATTAGATTCTTATAAAAGAAGTAAAACATCACATGTAGAGATGGCAAATAAACCCGTCCCCGTGGGTATTGTCCAAACCCGTCCCCGTTTTGACGGGGAATCCCCGCATTGACTGGGTATGGGTATGGGTATGGGGAATCCCCGACTTTTTCAGTTGGGTA
>Ga0214543_1003506_pt1 | contig 30395 bp, 16 predicted proteins | sample CNSS2metaG_FD_160094 | JGI IMG/M metagenome (GOLD analysis project Ga0214543, IMG submission 160094) | Root nodule microbial communities from cowpea collected in UCLA plant growth center, Los Angeles, California, USA - CNSS2 | ecosystem: Host-associated > Plants > Roots > Nodule | place: USA... | reverse complement strand
TTTAATATGTAAATTTAATAATTATTTTAACTTATCTAATTAAAAACATTAACTAATCAATTAAAAGTTAAAATAATATTTTATTTGATTAAATATGACTTTAATAATAATTTATATGTATATATAACAAATTTAAAAAATAAAACAAATTAAAAAATTTGAAAACTAATTAAAAAAAAAAAACTAGACGGACCAGCCCGGCCCAGCCCGTTAACCCGTCCTATACGAGACGGGTTGTGACTATTGGCCCGTTTCTGTTTGACGGGTCAGTCTGTCTCGACCCGTTTTTGAAGGGCCACATACGGGTCGGACCAAAACGGGCCGGACTGACCCGTTTGCCACCCCTATTGGTATCTTCGTACAACATTCTCTATAATCCTTATAATAAAATTTTACAGTTATCTAAACCAGAAAAATATAAATTTATATTTTTTTATTGGTTTTCAAATCGTACCAAAATTAATAATTTAGACTATCAATTTAGTTATTCAAATTTAGTTTTAGATGATATATCAAAACAGTTAACTGGATAAAGGCGAGGAAATCCTTATTCATTATTTTATTTTATATGTATTTATGATATGCATTTAATGTTTGAGTAAATATTTTGATTGAATATATTTTACAATCCGTTATGATATATGTAAGATCTGAGTATATATTTTGATTTGAAATATTATCACAATCAATAATTAATTTAAAGATTTGTTTCTATAGCGATGATAAATTTTATTTTGTTATATAATTTTTTCTTTCCGTCTATGACAATGTATAACAATATAACAATATATAAAATCGATAGTACTGCGTATGTATCAATATATATGTGAATATGTAAGGAGAACGTTTTAAATAAGAAAAAAAAAATGGAGACAGTTGTTATTTCTTAATCGTTTATTTTTTTTTAAATATTTTTTAAACCCTGTTTAAATAAATTACGAATACACATGCGCTGTCGTGTCTGTATATCCACTTTTTTAATTTTTATAAGATCAATAATATTTATTTTTAAAACATATATAATAAATTTTAAAATAGTTGTTAAATAAAATAACTGTTTAAAAAAAGTTTTTAGAATAACGGTCAAAATAAAAAAAAAATAAAAAAGTAGTTAAAAAAATTATAAAATAATTAATTTTTAAAATAATAATTAAAGGTAAAATTGAAAAATGGAAAGTGGACACAAAAAAGAAATTTCCTTTATATATTGTTATAGATATATTATATTTTTAAAAATACAATAACTAATATACTTTAGTGAATGTACTTTATATTATAACTTTAAATGTAAAGTATTCATTAAATACAATGTATTCATATACTTTTATTAAATATATTACATATTTAAATTGCATCATTATAAATACTTAAATTTTAGACATCTTTACTTTTATATATACTTGTTTATATATACATATAAAGGGAAATATTTATGTTATCCATAATTAGTTTTCAAATTTACTCTTTTAAATATTTTTTTAAAATTAAAATTATTTTATTAATTTTACTCCTTAAATGACTACTTCTTTAAATTTAATTGTTTTTATCAGTTTAATATTTTTTAAATTTAAATATTTTATAATTATAAAATGGCCTACAAAAAAACATAAAAATTATTTACAATAAAATCATAAAAACTATTTATATTTGATTTTCTAATTATAATAATATACAATAATAATAAAATTAATTTTACAATTTCTTATTATCACAAAAAAGAAGAAGTAAACACATGTATTATATAAAAATAATGTGTTGCAACATCCCATCTTAGCAGGTTTATACTATTAGTTGAAACATTTTCAAACATTTAAATGTGTTATGCCAACAATAATTCTACACTCCAAAATTATTAGATCTAATACATAGTCAAAAGAAAAAAGTTCAAAAATTATATATATATATATATATTGTATGTATACTATTAATAAAGATTATATGTTTTGGTTTTACTCTTTCAATAAATGTTCTCTTAAAGTTATATAAATACAAATTATCTTCTATGTTTTTTCTATTGTCAATCTAATGTATTTTTAAAATTTATTAATTGATTTTGATTTTGATATACATAAAATACAAGTATTAGTGAATTTTGAACTATCAGCATAAGATGACAACAACGACAACAAGAAATCATTCACTTTTCACTTTCAATAATCGAAGCATATGTGTTATATAAATGTAGTTTGAACATTAATAATAATAATAATAATAAATCAAATAGCTTTAATAAAATATTATAACTTAGTAATATATGAAAATAAATTAAATTAAAAAATAGATGTGACTACTCTTTGAATGAACAAGATAATAACAGTATAAATTTAGATCAAAACAACAATAGAGAAAAAGAAGTAGTGAGGAGGAGGATGTTAACAATTCCCCGTGTCAGTTGTTTCAGCCCTAAGAAGTTTCACAAGCTAAAGATAATAAAAACTTATTTAACATAACAATATCCCAATAAAGATTAAATGAATTAGCCATATTATCAATTGAAAAAAATGTTAAATGAAATTAATTATGACAATATAATAAATAATTTTGCATAAAAAAAGTTTAAAAAATAAAATTTAAATAAAAAGCCTCATTTTTTAAATTTGCGTCAGACCTCCCAAACCCTTGAGTTGCCCCGGTACATATTATATTAATTTAATTCAATTCAATGGAACAAAAGATAAGAAGAAAAATTAAGGAGTTAGTGATTAAAGAGTGTGATTCAGTATGAAAATATTAAATTATTTAATATTAACATTATTCAATTGTTTTATTACAAATAGGTATCTTGATCCTCCCTTATTGATTTTGGAGAATGAAAACAAAGTCACACATTTGTATCTAAAGAAGATGTTGAGTTGGTGCAATAATGTCACTATTATAGTGATTTAGTTGACTCTATTTTCACAAGGTCTAGGTGCATGGAGGTGAAAGTCCAGAAGGTGGAACGGGTCCTTTGGGAAGAACATGAAATCATTTGCTTTTAATGTTGTTAACAACATTTGAAGGTGGACAAGGTGGAGTGCTGCAACCATGTGAAGGTGCAGAAGGTGGAACATGTCCTTTGGGAAGAACATGAAATCCTTTGCTTTTAATGTTGTTAACAACATTTGAAGGTGGACAAGGTGGAGTGCTGCAACCATGTGAAGGTGCAGAAGGTGGAACAGGTCCTTTCGGAAGAACATGAAATCTTTTGTTTTTAATGTTGCTAATAAGACGTTGTTGTGCAGAATCTATGACCACATTATTAGCCTCATTCGATTCAAATGTAGCATTTGCTATCACTATATTTGAAACAACAATGAGTAGAAGAAATGGAATTAAGGTAGTGGCCATTTTGGATTTCTAGATGAGAAAATCAGAAGTCCAATTCTAACTTTTATAGTATCTTAAGAGGTATACTCATTTAATATAGAATATTCTTTTTATTAATGTAAAGAAAAGTTCAAATCTATTTATTTAATATATTATTTATTGATCGTTATTAGTTAATGTTTTTTTTATTAGATGTATTTATTGCTTCTTATTTATCTATTTATTATTATTATTATTATTATTATTATTATTATTATTATTATATTCATTATATCTAATACATAGGTTAAAAAATATACACTTAAAGGTAGAAGGACATTATGAAGACATTCAAATTTTAACATCAGTATTGTAGTTTTGTGTTCAATATGTATAAGATTAGCTCACTTCTTTATTAAGGTGACTTGGGTGTAATGTATTATTATGAATTCTTCATTTAATATAATCTTTATCCATTCTTATTGAATAAAATCTGAAATATTAAACAAAATCCAAAAATAAAATAATAATAAAATATAAAAAATAAATAAAATCAAATATAATAATATCAATGATCACAATATTGTGTGTTTAAAATATGTTGATTGACACTAATTTTAATGCATATTAAAAATACAAATATCAAATATTAAAAATATAAATACCAACGAATTTTGAAGATTATGTATTAGAAAAAAAATCATTCACTTTCAATAGTGAAAACATATGCATGACTAGTATGTATATTCACTTTTTTATGATAAAAATAATCAATATATTGTTATAATTATAAAAATTAAAATAAATAATTTTTAAATTTGTTTATTATAAGTATTTATTTTAGTTTGAATTCGGTAATAAAGAAAAAATAATAAAAATAAAAAATGATTGATAAGATAATTATTTTAATTTAAAGTCATTATTTAAAAGATTAAAAAAATAAATTACATACAAGAATCTCATAATAAAAAAAACTACCTACACATTAAACGAATATAAAATTATTCGCTTCCGTAGTTATATTTTTATAAAAATTCATTTAATTATATTTTTTAGTTTAATAAAAGTTATAATAATAACTCTTCTACTATACTAAACACAGATATACAAAACACATATGTTTTGAATATTAATAATAATATAAATTCAAAGTTTTAACTTGTTTTATTTAATAATTAATCGATAACGTAAAAAAAAAATATAAAAATCACATTTCTTAAGCTAAATTAATAAATTTTATTAATAATATATATTTATCAATCGATTCTTTTTTTTTATAAGATTAATAATATTTATTTTTAAAATATATATAATAAATTTTAAAATAGTTGTTAAATAAAATAAATGTTTAAAAAAAGTTTTTAAAATAACGATTAAAATAAAAAAAATTAAAGAAAACGATTAAAGAAAAAATAATTATAAAATAATTAATTTTTAAAATAATAATTAAGGGTAAAATTAGAAAATGAAAAATGTACATAAAAAGCGGAATTCTCTTTATTTATTGTTATAGATAATATAATTTACAATATTTTTAAAATATATAATAGATATTATATAAATCTTGAAAACAAACAAAATTTAAACTTTTGATGGTTGTAATGAAATTAAAACTTATTTAGATGTGTAACATTTAAAATCTTATTTGATTACAAAATCAAATCAAATTATTACTAGAAGCAATATGAAGATGGATGATAAAAGATAAACTGAGATATGAAGATATGATTATTCTAATAAATAAACAAGAAAATCAAGAAAGAAGATATTGAAGAGCGAAAACATTTGTGATATATAAATGGGTAGAGAAGTGTAAAAACGGTATAGAAACAAGTGTGAAAAAGAAAGGATCGAGTTGTTGAGAAAAGAAAGTGGCGAAGATGAATGGTAATGGTAGAAAGAGTGAAGAAGGGATGAAATGTGAAAGAAGAAGAAAAGAGGATGCAGTTAGGGTTGATTGAAAAAGTGATGAGAATGGTTCAAAGAAGAAAAGAAAAAGCAGCGTGGGAATATGCAGAGATGGACCCAGAAATTCAACATTTGATAGAAACAATATGGGAGGTTGATAACTGTCCCCCAATGCTAACAGGACAAATAACTCTTCTGATAAAACCTCTAAGACCAAAGTTGCAGAGAGTTTACAAAATTCAAGATCTCATGCCACGCACTCACCAAGGATCCTCATCTTCTCTATAGTTGGCATCAAATTACGATGAGGATCTCATTCTCCAACTTTTGTTTCATATGTTTCTTGTAAGAATTTGATGTTCTTATTATGAACAGTTTTTGCTTAAGTTTTGAGAGAGTAAAAATTCAAGTTATCCTTTAATTAGTATGGGTTAACATTCATGTACAATCGTCTCTTTCATTCTTATAAACATTTCTGATGTATTTAGGTCTGCAATATTCTTTTATCTCAGAAATAAAAGTTCTTTGTTTTCTCTTAAGTCTAATTTTATTTATACGCTGTTATTGATTGAAACGTAAAATCCTCTCATACAATTATATTATTTAATTATTTGAGTTTGTTTGGATTTAAATATATGAATATTTTGAAAATCTCTACAAGAACTGTTATTCCAACTTTAATTTTAAGTGATAAAAGTATAGTCGGTTTTTATTGGAAGAAAAGTCAGGTCTTGTTTGAAAAAACAAAGACAAAGATTAAACCATTCATAGTATATCGAATTATAATACCTAAAACAATTTATATTATGATGTGATTTATTATAAATAAAAAGATATTTATGATATTTCTCCAAATAAGTATGGTAAGTAATTAGTTTTTTCATAAAATATTATAAGAAAATTGATATTCGTCTAAGTTTGTACTCATTTAAGTTTGCATCTCGCATAAATTCACATTTGGAAAGAGAAAATTCTCGAATCAATAATTTTGTGACTTTATTTTCAGAAGAAAAAAAAAACCCGCATAAAGTCATTTGACGACCATTTTCGATTCAGAACCCACTTTAGCTTGATTTAACTAATGATAGATAAGGGGAATCTATCAACTCACTCATGGCATCTGTTTTGGTTAACTTCAACTTCATGGAGACCAGATCAATGACTTATATTTTATATTCTATTACATCTTTTTATATATAAAGAATATATGAATGAAATAAAATTAAGGGTTAAATATGTTTTTGATCCCTCAAGTTTCAGTAACATTTGGAATTAGTCCATCTTCACAACTTTCGAACAATTTAGTCATTCATCTTTAACAAAAATGTGAATTTAATCCTTTTAACCAAATTTGGTTAAGTTTATCTAACTTTTCAAGTGCATTTAATGATAGTATTTGAATTGTTTATACGGTTTGACATATTTCGCTTTAATGTTAACTCAAATATTATTATAAAATACGTTTAAAATGTCAAATAAACTTAACAAAATTATGTAAGAATGACTAAATCCATGCATTTCTAAAAATGAAGGACTAAATTGGTATAAAGTTTCGATGAGAGACTAATTCCAATTCCAAAATTCACTAAAACTTGAGAGATAAAAAACATATTTAATCCTAAAATAAATAACAAATCCGTCATATAACATATCTCTTATATCTATCATATATATCATATATCTCATATTTTCACAATCCCTACAAATTCCTAACAACACCCATACTATTCCACATTGTAATTATATGACCCGTAATATTTCATATTATAATATGACTCTTAAAAATTCATAAGTTTGCATCCCTTTAAGTCTGCATCAAATTTTTAAGATCAAAATACAAACTTAAGCGAATGTTTAATATATATATATATATATATATATATATATATATATATATATATTAATATTTATTTCACTCAATGGTATCTTCTTTAGTCAAAATTTTAATTACACATATTTTATTTGTATAATTATATTTAAATAATGTATTGTCATTTCCAATTAATAAGATATTTTGTAGGTTTCAATTATACTATTTTTACTCTTTTTAGTATTTTTTATATTAATTTTTCAAATCAAAATATTTGAATATTCGATTTCAAGTGTTTAATCATGTAAATCTTTTATTTATTAGATAATTTACAAAAAAATATTTTCTTAAATCATTAATATTTTGTTTCGTTTTAAAAATTTTCATTATCTGATAATTTTTTAAGTAGTTCGATGAAATTTTTTGTCATTCAGGTATTTCTATATTATCATATCTTAACTATAGATTTTTTTTTTGTACAATTTTGTTGGATAGTTTATCAAATCATTTTTAGAGCTCGATCATTCTTACTATATTTTAATTTTTTTATTTATTATTTTTATCGTGCAAAGCATTGTTTAAATGATTTTTTACATAATAATATGAATTTCTTAACTTTATCATACGATAATATTTGTAAAGATATATAAAAAGATGTGCCATTATAGTTTAGAAAATACAAACAAAATGTTAGTAAGACAAAGTTATTAAGGTAAAAGTTACTATTATTATAATTATTAAAATAAGTACGAATAATTTTCATAATTTTATTATAAAAAGTTTAGTTTTAAGAAAATAGTTAAATCTAAAAAAATATCAAATAAAAAAAATCAATTTTTGAAAACAATCACTTAAAATATAAGATTGACAAATTAATTATTTTAATTTAAACAAATAATTATTTAAAAGGTAAAAATAAAAAGTAATTATGTATATCAAAATAAGTTTATATAATAGAATAGATAAAAAAATGTATTTGGAAAGAAAATTTAAATGCAAAATTACATGTTAATTTATCCGTAAAAAGAACGTTGTGTCGTAGCTTACAAGTTAGATTATTCTATATCTCCGTTTTCTCCTATTTCATCTCTATCAGTCTCTTATAAGTTATCGTCTTTCATTCTTTCTCTGCAACTAACAACGCCATCACTCTCTCGTAACCTGCGCTCTGCCAACAAGGTTCTCTCTCACCATTACTACTTCTCATCGTTTTCATTCATTCGCTCTCTTTTTTTTTTTTCAATTTTTATTTTTAGAACTATTGAAGACTGTATTGCGTTGCTAAGGTCTTACAGTATAATCAATGTAATTTCCCCTGTCTCTTGTATTGAAAAAGATTACTTGGAACCTATGCATATAAACAATTAGGTTAACCATTGTATTGTAGCACAGTGTTTTGGGATCTAAGTTCGTATTAGTTTACTGCCTTTAATAATGCTGACTGACTTTTGCTTGGAATAATTTCAGTCTTGAAATATGTTTGAATGAAATTATTTTTAAAATCAACTGTGTCAAGAATAATGGTTTAATTCTGTATCGAACAAAATTTGAAAAATAAGTCAATTTCTTAAATCTAAGCTTTGTTCACTCCACTTTTCTTGTGTAAAAACTGATTTTCTTACATTCAGATCAAATCAATTATTTTAAAAGTATTTTTTCTATAAATTTATCTGAAGAATTCCAACATTGAATTTTATAAAATTGATTTTTGGAATAATTTCAATTGTACAGTTGTCAAACATATCCTATGGATTCCACAAAAGGGGATACCGGGAAACCTTCATTAGCTGCAAGTGCTACTTCATGTCGAAAGAAGAAGAATGAAGAAGCTACTTTTTTTGAGAACGTGAAAGATCATATTGACGAGTTTATTCATGCTTCTATGGATGACCATAAAACTTGCTTGAAGGAAAAACTTGAGAAGGTTTGTGTTGTGTTGAACTCGTAAGCTTTGTTATATGGGGAATTGTGTGAAGCTCCTTCTTAACCTACATTGTGTTTCATTTCAGATGTTTGGTATGTCCAAGGCTGTTGCAGATATGAAGAAATAAATGCTATGTTTCAGAAGCTCTCTCCAAGGAAACGGATATAAATAAATGGTATTTTAAGCATATAGGAATTTTCCATATCATTCTACCTACTTTAAAACTTGGAAAATTACCTATTGACAATTTTTTTTTTACAAAGTTAACAAAGTTTCTAAAAATGGAATTAACAAACTTAAATTTTGATTTTTTAATTAAAATAAAATAATATTTTTTACCTAAATAAGAAAGTTTGTCAAAAACTTTGTTAAAAAACTTTGTCAACCAATAATAGCCCTTAAAACTATGGCTGTACTAACCCTTAGCATATTACTATAACTATCAATTTTCTCTATTTATTTTTTATTATCCTTTATATTAGATACCATATTTCTCAGTCTTTTAATCAAATCCTTTATATTTCTAATTAACTAGGAAAGACATCAAAATAAAAATTAATATTAAATATATGAATACGTGATCAAACGTTTAACATGCTGATTTCTCTGCGGAGTTTTTAGATAGGAAACTCTATACAATATTTGTGGAAACTATTTATAATATTATATTTATTTTAGAAATAATTTTTTTCATAATAAGTCATATTATAATATGAACTATTTTCGGTAATACGTTATAATATAAATTCTTTCGTAATCCTTTCCCCTTCCTTTTTTTTAATTAAAAGAAAAATCTTACTGCTACTGCTAATACTCTTATCTCGTGAAACTAGTTCTTGAGTGAGAAATTTTCATATATTTTCCTTCAAATAAAGCCAAATAATTAAATAATATAGGTGAAACTAGTTCTTGAGTGAGATTTTCAAAATTTTCATATATTTTCCTTCAAATAAAGCCAAATAATAAATAATATTGGCGTATTTTCAACCAATTTTATCGTCATGTTTCAACCATTAAAACCATTTAAATAAAATATGCAAATAAAAACATGTAAATAAAATTACGCTTTAAGAGATATGATCAGTGTATTTTCAGTAATAAATTTTTTTACATTACATAAATATAAATATGTCTGGTATATATCTGAGTTCTTTCTAAGAATGAAAAACATGACTGCATATAAATTTTAACTTTATAAGGACACCTTAAATTTTTACACTGGCACGAGTTACTTTTAGTTTACATCTCATACTTTCTATCAAATAGTGGAGGCAATCCTAATTTTAGTTTGTGTTCTGTGTACCTCTCACATTTTCTATCAAATATTGATTTTTTGTGATCATTTTTGTAGCATCCCTTTATCAAATATTTTCTCACATTGCCTTTCTTTTCTTATCTCAACTATTATCACCGCATACTTTTCGCATTCCTCTTTTTCTTTATAAACAAAAAAGTTTATTTTTTTAATGTAAACTGATTCAATTTAACATTAAAATTATATAAATAGTGTAAATTTTAACATGACTTGATTAGGAGGAAGTGATTTGATTATATGTGATTTTACTTAAGTTGAATTAATGTCGTTTGTATATGACATAACTTTGGTGTGGGAGAGAAAATTGGTATAATGTGATATGACTTTGATTAGTATAATGATTTTTACATTATGAGTAAAGTTGTATCGAAATGGTATAACTTTAGTTGTATATTATTTTTTAAGAAGTCATGTGATGTTGATATGACTTCACCGTATAACAGAAGTCGTTTTGGTTTGGAGAGACTTATGTATTAATGGGTATGTATTAAAGTTATTTGACTTATGTCTTAATCAGTTTTTATAAACTTGTGATTAGATGGCACATGTTTGGAGTTAATATTCTTAACCAAATTTGTTCTGGTATGGTATAATTTTTGTGTTGTAGAAATTTAATTCAATTTTTTCTAATTTAATTTAATTGAATAGATAATACATATTTTTTCTAATTATTTAACTAAATTTTTGTAACTAATTTAATGAAAACATTATGAATATTAAATAGAAGTAACAAATAATTATTTTTTAATTTAATAAATACTAAAAATCATGTGCTCATTCGCCTTGCAATCCTCGATGTTGTCTCCCAGAATGCTAACCCGATCGGCTAAGGTTCGTCAAGATTTTTTCATCTGATATTTATAAATAAAGAATTCGATGTTAAATTAGGGGTTTTATATGATTTTTTTATTCTTATTAATGTCGGTCGAAATTTTTCTTAATTAACATTAATAAAAAGAAGAAGTAATTATAGTTAATGTTGGGCAAAAGTTAATTAATAGTAGAAAAAATATTAACTATAGACAAAAACTAACGTTTATATTGATGATGAAAAGTGATTACAAACGTCAACAAAAATGAATAATGTTTCCAACCATGACCGAGATAATTGTAACTAATATCAAGTAAAAATAATAGTGATATATACTGAATCTCTTTTTGACAACTTAAATCATAAAAAAAAACTCATATTACCATCAATAAAAAAAATAATGGTCTTCAACTGAAAAGTACTCCTCCTGACAAGTTCTCAATCCTGGGTAAACCGATTAAATCTCAATCAAAATCAACTTACGAGGAAATTATGAAGAACACCATATAAATTTGAAAATAAAAAATACAAATTTTAAATTCTTACATTTTTAAATATTTTAAAATTATCTAATTTTAAACAATTCAACTGCTCTAATAAAATTTAAGAATTTTAATTTCTTTTAAAATTAATTCCCAAATAATATATTTTTATCGTAAGAGAATTTCAAATTTTCTAAAAACAAAAATAAATTACTCTTCCTTTAAAATTTCTTATACAAATCCACTGTAAAGATTATGTAAGTCCTGGGTTCTCAAGCTTAGTATAATAATTTGTATATATTTTTGTGAATATAGGTCTCTTTCCCGCCAACCCCTAACAAATGAAATAGTTGAAGTCATTTAAGTAGGCCTCATCAATTCATCCGTGTTAGGTTGAAATAATAAAGTTCAACAACTCCATAATAATGGAGAAACTCGTACCGACCTGTTTAAAAAAAAAATTACTTTTTTCTTTTTTCTGGTTTTGTTTAAACATGTTAAATTAATTTTGCAGATTTTTTAAATTTCAATTTTTTCCTTAAATTTTTTAAACAGAACAATTTTTCATCAAAATTAAAATAGTTAATGACGATGATTTTCTTTATTAATATAATTAACATAATTATAGCGTTAATTTTGATTAAAAAATTATTTATTTAATTCAAAATATTTAAAAAGAAAAACTAAATTGCATTAATTTTTTAAAAATTAAAACTTAAATAAACTAAATAATCAATTTAACACTTTTATACAAAAATAAAACAAAAAATTAATTAAAACAATTAATAAAGATAGTTTTTATATTGGATTAGGATGGAAGTATCGATAAGTCGCAAATTTTAAAGTAATATTTTGAAAGTAATCATTTAATCATTAAGTAAAATGATTAAGATTTATTATTTAAGGTTACGCGGATAGACTTGTCTTTCTCCACCGATATATGTATTGTAATGTGATGACCGACTCAAAAATAAAATAAATAAAGCACTTGTTTTAAGTTTTTCAAAAAATGAAATCTTAAAATTTTTAGTATTATTATTATTTCTATTTTAAATTAATTATAAAATTATGTTTAAAAGAAAAGGTATCATATTTTTTTAGTACTAATATATTTCTATTAAATTAATTATAAAATAATGGTTAAAAGAAAAATACCTCTAACAAAATTGTTTTAGTACTAATATATATTTCCATTAAATTAATTATAAGTCTATATTTAAAAAAAATTATTATCAATGTTTGTTAACTTTTATTGGTAATAAAAATAATATTTAATGAGTTAAAAATTTTTTATAGTAAATTATAATTTTGTTTAAAAAATGATTACTTATGTTTATTTTCTTCTCATCAATATTGATTTTATCGTAAACTTTTATCTTTTTGTGACTTCTCTTGCCTTTCTTTGTTTTTTTCTATGTTAGAGTCTTTTTTCAAAAGTTTTGACATATTACGTTTTTGAATCTCATGTTGATTGTGTATACTAGTACTTTTATCCTCATTTCTCATTTCTTTTTAATATGTTTTTTCTTTTATTTATGTTGTTGTTTTTATTTTGTTTGTTGGATTTGTATTAGGATTAAAAATGTGTTTCTTTTGTTCGATTTTGTTTTCGGTATTTTTCAATTTACAGATTTTGAGAGTTTTTTGTATATATCTTGATTGCTGAAAATTTTCTACAAAATTATTAATTATATTAGAATTTAGTTTTTTCGTGGACAATACATTAATTCTAACAATAAGAATTAAAAGACTACAAATGTTAAATAAGATCAAAACTAAACTCTACATCGAAAGTTGAGTTTTATGTAAAAAGATAATTAAAGTTTAGGAAAATAAAAAGTTACCATTTTTTTATGGTTCATAATGTTTAAAATTGATTATTTTGTACTTATTAGTTTTTTTCAATTTTATGACTCCATGGATTCCCATTTAAACATGGGTGCTTTTTATAGGAAAGGAGAAACATATAGTTTGTATATATATAATTATTTTTATTAATTATTAATCTTACTATAAACTCTGGATGTATGTAAAAATGTTGAGACTTGAGAAGGAGAAAGAAACTTAGGACTTCAAGATATTATAATTATACTATCGAGTTTACTTTCTTGACAACCAGAACTAGGTTTTATTGTTTTAACTCATTCTTTGTATAAACTTATTTTTAGTAGTGTTTTATATGTTACAATTTTTTGTTTCATATAAAATATATGAATATGTCAACTAGAAAGCTATGAATAAATTATTAAATATATATATATATATATATGGTTACTTAATTAATTGTAAATATTTTAATAATTTAAACGGGGACGGGTATTATGGCGGGGATATGTACATCCCCATACCCATCTCCATACCCAATTAAAAAAGTCAGAGATTCTCCGTACCCATACTCATACTCAGTCAATGCGGGGACGAATTTGAACAATACCCATGGAGATGAGTTTATTTACTATCTCTAATCAGAAAATATATGTATGTGCTCTTTGAATGATCAAGATAATAACAAAATATATATATATAACAATAGAAAGAGAAATAGTTAATTATGATAATTACTAAATAATTTTATATAAAAAAAAATTTAAATGAAAGATCTTATTTTTAAAAAAAATTTGACCTTCCAAACTCTTAGACTGCTACTTGAACTGTCTCTCTCTACTACTATTACTTATACATGTAATCACAACACTAAGCCCTAATAAAGATGAGACGACTTTTAACAATATGAACTTTTAACAACTTTTTGAGATAGTGTAAGTGTAGGTGATCAGATTAAATTATGTTACTCTATAGAAGGTTGATGTTCCATTGATAAGTTGAGTATGTTACAAGGAAATCACTGAAATCCAAAAACAATTTTGATTATTCGAGTAAGTAAAACGGGTACATGGACGATGAAAGAAATGACCAACTCTACAAATAGGGTTTTAATACACCTAAAAACATTTTAAAAGTTTTTTCACAATACACCTTCTAACATTCTCTAAAGACATCTATTCATGACTTATAGAACATTAGTATTTATAATTTTTTTTTATAAAGAGTTAAACAAATAATAAAGAGCTATTGCAACATGTAATAGACAATGAAAGGAATTACCTGGTCTTTCTATTGATTCACTCAAAACTTAGGAAGTTATAATCTAGTTGTTTTGGACATTGGAGAAAACTATTATTAACTATTTCAACATAGAAATAAATCTAAATGACCTGCAAGAATATTTTATACAAATTGTTTAGATGCTACTTCATTTTATTAATTTCAATATGTAAATTTGTTACGCGGTTCATTTTAGTAAAACATGTATTATAATTATTTATTTTTCCGTTTATTGTCATACACGTGTTCCGATATTAGTCCCTATGACTAGTCAAAAGTAAGATGTGTGTTTTTCTAACAAAAGAAAGAATTGCATTTCAATTAATTACCAGCCAATTTATAAATTATAATTGTAATATATTGACGAGTTAAATATCTTTTTATATTATCAATCAGTTAAAATCATCCGAGATCCACATTTGATTTTTTTTCTTTTATAAAAAAGCAATAATTTTAAAATTCATAATCAAATGACAGTATAAAATATAACCAATATCAATTTACACAATGTCTAAAAAATATAACCAATATAATATCAGTTCACTCTCTGTCTCTCTCTATGCGATATATTTATAACATGCAAATAAAATAATTATGTAATTATTTTTCAATAATATACATAAAACTAGCATGAAATTATCATGAAATTATCTAAAAATTATCTCCTTGAATAATTGTAAATGATTGTGTACCTGTGTCTGTCTTATATGGAAGAAGGATAGCATTTTGAAATTCATTTAACTTTTTTATCATATTACTGATAAATATTTTTAAAATATAATTAACATAAATGTTTTTAAATATGTTTTAAAGTAATTATAAAATATTCCCACCTCTTTAAAGAAAATTAGAGAGGATTTATATTTTATATAGGGTTAAATATGTTTTTGGTTCCTTAACTTTCAGTAAAATTTAGAATTAATCTATCTCTGAAACCTTGACTTAATTTAGTCCTCTAACTTTACAATCCTCTAACTTTAAAAATGTTTGGATTTAATCCTTTTAACAAAATTTTATTTTTATTTGATGTTTCAAAACAGTTTCTTAATTAATATTGAAGAGAGATGTGTCAAACACGATAAACACTCAAATGCTCTCATGAAACACGTTTTAAACATTAAATAAGTTTTAAAAAAAATTAGTTAAAAAGATTAAATCCAAACATTTCTAAAGTTAGAGGACTAAATTAGGTCAATATTTCGAAAAAGAACTAATTTTAATTTTCACTTAAAATTAAGAAAGAAAAACATATTTAACCCTTCTAAATATTTGTAACCTAATCATTATCCGGTGACGGATTCGCAGTAGAAGGGAATCTAATTTTTGTGGCTTAATTCACAAACAGCAGCCCCCAAAGAAAAAATTATGAAGAGGCATAAAACATAGTGTTTAATTATTTATAAAGTAAACAAGTTGAGGAATACTACCATAGTTAAAAGCAGGCAATAGTAAAGCAATTCAATCACACATTTTCAAACCAAATACAGAGCTTGGCCATACCCAACCACACACCATTACTTTCCTACGCTGTTAGGAATGGCAGGACTGTCAGCATAAAGGCTTCATAGGAGAAGGTTGCAGTCCCCGTATACGCTGTATCTTTCTCCTTGAATTTGTCAGTTAGTCCCTGCAATACCAAATACCATAATTAAATTCAATTACATTCATCACTTTCATTTCATTTTTTCAAAATTAGCCGTTTCATTAGACAAGAATTTGTGATTAACACTAAGAAATCGGACCAGGTTGAATATGTTTCACTAATCATCTAAATAAAGCAGTAAATTTCACGAAAAGGATCATATGCTTTTGCAAAGATATCTTAGAGTCAACTTATCTAAGAAACAGAGTATATTCATGTCTCATTTGTCGGCCTCTGATAATAGTTATAAAACTTATCCAAGACGTACCCAACACTGCTAACTTTTACTGATCAAGATTAACAAAAATGCATTGGCAATAAAGCAAATTTTTAAAAGGTTATGTATGGTTGAGTAAATATGCATGCAGTTCGATAAGGCCGCAGCCCCACCATCACTAGAATTGTCATTTTGCTTCTGTTTATTTCGGATTTCGGTATCAGATGAGAACAATTAGATGTTTATTTGCAGAAACTAAAGAATAATAAATAAGTCACAGTGGTTTGTTTGCTCACCTTAACAGTAAGACAACACCTGCATCAGTAAACATGGGAAGAAATCAGTTTATATATTCAAGTTATACACACAACACAACAAGAAAAAAAAGTAGTGGCAATGCTCCTGGAAATAGAATTTTTACTGTAAGTTGTTCCCATTTTAAATCTGGAAAATGCGGTTCCTTAACTAACACTATATAACAAATTAAAAATAAAAGTGTCTGAGTCTATGTGGGTATTGTACAGGGACGACTTTGCTCTGTCTTCTCTGTCATAGTAAAAGCAAAACATTGGACTTAAACCAAAAATAAATAAAAATAGAAGAGATACCTACGGGAGGATCCTTAGAGTGGATATGGTTTCCCCAAAGTGAATAACTTATTTAACATGATAAAGTAAATAATCTAATCATAGGAAAATCAATAGATGAAATTATAGACATGTACATAACAAATCATCGTCAATTTATTGGAGTATTAATCGTCAATTTTCAAAACTAAAACTACTTATTTTATTCTTACTTCAGATGAGCTAAATTTCGATTTTCATTATATAAATAAATTTGTATCCAAAATAAAAAGATAAGATTTGTAGAAAAGCCATACTCGATGAAATTGTCATATTCTATAGCCTTGCTTTTTCCCCCAGTTTTGTCAAACTTTGAAACCAGCAAATCCAATACAACAGGAGAAACAGCATAACCCAAACTCAGTAGAGCATCTCGCAACTCATTGGAATCGATTTTTCCACTTCTGTCCTTGTCAAATCTCTCAAAAATGGACTGCAACAAATATCGCTGAGTTACAAGAATAATTTTCAAATTTACAGACAGGATAATTGGCAAATTGAAAAATCATAATTAACAGTGAATAAAAATAAAAGGGGAAAAGGACATATACCCTCCAGTTCTGAAGACTGTAAAATAAAGATGTGAATTCCTTGGGTCCTGCAATGCATTACGACGAAGTCAAAAGTTGAAAAACTTTCCTTTAATTTAATCATATTATTAATACCAAACATTTACAGACTACCATTTACTATCTATAATAAGAGAAGGGTGACGGTAACAAAACTGCTCCTACACTTTACCTGCTACAATCTTAAATAATTGATTACGAACAGTTGCTAGAAATCTCACATAGACTATACAGTGTTTCAAAATAAATTTTCAAGTTTAAAAACAATTATTCAAGAGGGCACATAATTTTCCAAACCAAATCCTTACAGTCAACATCAAATCAACGTTACAAAATAAAATTTTAACAGGTGAGACCCAGTAATTTTTCAGAACCATATAATCGTCCAAAAGATGTAGTCGAACCAAAGGAAAGTCATGACATAGGGGGCCACTATAGCCACGTCATGTAAACACGTTACAGCCAACTTTTTAATTGTTTTACACTTTTCCAATATAAGTTTAATATTAATATATGTACACGTATATGACTTCTATTGGAAACAAAAAACTTCCTCCTCTATTGATCTTTTGTTTCAAAATTTGATCTAAGATGAGATTAATTATTATCTTACCAATTATACCTTAGATTTTACCAACTATTAATTACTTTAAATGAAAAATGCAATTGTGTGAGCAATTATACATTAGTTAACATATTTTTAAATGGAAGTATAAATGAAAGGCTACTAGTATGCATTCATTGTGAAATAACAACAAAGAAAATAGATACAACGAGAAACTATTTCCACATTTTGTTATTTCCATATTTAAAAAACCCTTAGCTACTTTTTCAAAAGTTGTTTGTTTTATTAGCATATTTGAAAGCATTTAAGTCCCCACTGCAATACTCTAACTACTTCACTTGAATATAATTTCTATTTTCTACAGTTCCTAATTTTCAGTAAAACCAAATTTGTTTAAAATAAAGGCCAGTTAACTTAATGAAATTAAAAAAGTATCTGAAACACTAGTGCAGTCCTACTGATTATACAAGTCAACAGTGGTACAACAATCAATGAAACGGTTAATTAAACCAATCTGCACTAATTAGTGATTAATTAATTAAATTCATTTAATATTAGTAAATTTTCACAAACCAAACGCGGAAATAACGAAACCAGCACATAGAGTGGATCCTTCGTGCTACCAAGAAGGTGCTCCCTCGAAAAGTCATACCCAAAATTAAACTAGCAAGCGACAACGCGCAAAAAAAATAACTGCATTCGCATTCAAAGCACGACACGCGTTTCGCATGCAGGTAAACCAAAACGCGCAAAAAATAAAATAAAATAACAAAACGACAAAAAAAAATTCCAAACACCGGCGCAGCTTAGCACCGTGCGCCGGAAAACCTAAAATTTTCAAGAGAGTGGAAATGGTACCTATCTTCTTGACGTTGGAATTGGTGAAGTGATACATGAGAAGATGAACGGTTCTGAGGCTGAAGCTTTGGTTATACGAAGACAACGCTCTCTGCAATTCCTTGTCGTCGATGAAGCCGCTTCCGTCTTGATCCGCAATCTGGAAGCACGCCACTATGCTGGGGTCCGTGCCCGGCGGAAACGCCGACGGAACCAGCGACGCGAACGGGCTCCCGTACGACGCCGCTGGAGGATAGCCTCCTCCGCTGCTGCTTTGGGAGTGGGACCCCTCCTTCGGTGGTTTGCTGTAAGGAGCGGCGTAGGGAGCGGACGGCTGGCCGTAGGGGGAGGCGCTGTAGGATTGGCCAGACGGCGGAGCGCCGTAGGACTGGCCGGGCGGTGGGGCGCCGTAGGACTGCGACGTCGGAGGAGCACCGTATTGTGATGGCGGAGGGGCGCCGTAGCCGTAGCCGTAGCCGGGAGGCTGGTTAGGGTAGCCTGACATGTCGAAAGGGAATTTGAGTTGAGAAAAGTTGGATGTTACGATTTGGTGAAGAAAAGGACGGAGAAGAAAGTGTTTGATATTTGGAGTACCAATTCACCTTAGTGTTTAGTTTATATTTCCAGGGCCGGTTTTGGCGTTTTGCCACTTGTGTGTGCAAAATTTAGCATGGTGTCTTTTTTTCACGGAATTTTAGAAATATGTAAAAATCTATATTTTTCTGTACTTAATAAATTACCACCTTTTGCGTTTAGTTCCTCTTAATATTTTTTATGTTTACTTTTTTTTCTTATATGTGCACCGTTTATTTCATAAGTTGGTAATGTATAATTTACTTTTATGGAAATTTTATTGTTACTAGTGGATAAAACAGAGTCATTATTTCTGCCGGTAAAACACAGAGGTCAAGCCATTACATTTGGTTTAGGTTTCCATTTCCCCTCTTTTTCTTAGATAATTACTTTTTGTTAAGAAGGTTGAAAGTACTTACAATGTTCATGTTTATACTCTAGTTTAGAAACTTGTTTTCGATTACTAATTTAATATAGGCTTAAATACTTTGATCCCAATTTTTGTGAGCTTTGCTTCGTTTGGTCTTCATTTTTTTCAAATGTTTAAAATGATCATGATTTTTATAATTTGTAGTCAATTTGGTTTGCAGACGTCGTTCAAATCGTTAACGGAAATGAACAGTAATTATCACATGTCACTTCGTGGTTTTTTTAATTTTTTTTAATTTTAAAAAGTTGTCCACATGTCAAGTCAGCATTGTGACACATGACAGTATCTCGTGGCTTATATTCAATTTGGTCCAAATTTTCATCAATTTTGTTCAATTTAGTCTCAATTTTGTTAATTTTGTTCAAATCAGTCACAATTTTGCTTCTCTCTAAATTCATCAAATTTAATTTCTATATAAGTGTTGTACTGAATCATTTAAAAAATAATAAAGAAATTTTTTTCTAATTTTAAAAATAATGAAGAATTTTTCCTCTAATTTTAAACTAACTTTAACCCTATTTTTTACATGTACCAAAAATCACCCATATATAATAGTTTTCCTCCAAAAAATATAGTTAGGTTTGGTATAAAAATAATGAAAGAAATATTTAAAATAAATGTGAATTTTAATAAAAATAAAATTTTCAATATAACATTTATATAAAAAATAAATTTGGTCATTTTGGATAGAGACAAAATTATGACTGAATTTAACAAAATTAACGAAAATTGGGACTAAATTGAACAAAATTAACGAAAAGTGGGACCAAATTGAATATAAGCCATGAGATATTGTCATGTGTCACAATGCTAACTTGACACGTGGACAACTTTTTTAAAATTAAAAAAAACCACAGAATGACACGTGGCAGTTATTGTTCACTTCAGTTAACGATTTAAATGACGTCTGCAAAAAGGACCAAATTGACCACAAATTACAAAAATTAGGACTATTTTAAATATTTCGACACCAAACGAAACAAAATTCACGAAAATTGAAACAAAAAATGTATTTATGCCTTTAATATAATATGAAAATATATACTAAATTGTGTAGTTTATAAATATATTTTGGATTTTATATCATGAAAATATATTTTAAGTTGTGTAATTTGTAATAGTTTCGAATTACGGAATTCATAATGCATTTTCAACTCAACATAACAACAAATTATTTCATGAGGCCAAATGTGTTATGTACGAGGCACAATTGAAGGAGTTGAAGAAAATGGTTCCATATTGGCCTCTCGGTATGCTAAAGTTACTATGGAGAATTGGAGAAAGATTCCAAAGCAACAAATGAAGATTGATAGATGATAAAAATCTAACTTGAATTAGTATATTAGAGTTATGAAATTTAAATTTGTCTTGTTTTTTCATAATTTAGAATACAAGAATATAAAACTCAATGATGTTCACTTTTAGGTACATATTTAATCTACATGAATATATAAATACATATGATTATATAAATACGAGTGTTTTTGTATTTAAAAGTAGGACGACAAAAAAGTAAAAATGTATGGTATATATCATTTTGGTCAATAAACCAGTACATCCTTGGATCGATCACTCAAATTGATTGGCGAGCTGATTAGTATACCCTTGGGTCGATAATCCAAACCGACTAATAAGATTGACCACTGCACCCTTAGGCCGATCACTCAAATTGATTGGCAAGATCGACCAGTACACTCTAGGACCAATCATCTAGACTGACTGACAAGGCCGACCAGTACACCCTGGGACCGATCACCTAGTCGATTGGCACGACCAACCGATTGCAAAATAAAGGTCAAATTAACTCTTAGCCAATAATAACCACATATCAACCAACTATGCTGATTAAAGTGTGATTGGACCATGATTAGGCAAAAAAAAGGTGGAAGCTCATATCAACAACAGTAAATAAAGGTCTCAAATACGATTGTTAACACATGCATTACAACATTTAATACTCATTTACTGAGACTCTCTAACTTGATCGTAAAAGTGCCTTGTGCAGTTACCCTCCGAACGGGTTGGACAATTGATAAGACATAAAACTTAATGACCAGTTGGAGCAAGGGACACCAAGTGAGCCTTTGGGGACCAATACAGTGGAGATTGGCCAACCTTGCAAAAACAAAGAACAATCACAAATGGACAGTTATAATAAAATTTGTTAGCATGGGTGACAAAGTGGGGATGGACCCGACGAGCCACCCCATCAGTCCCTCAAAACAAGGTGGCTCGGGTTAGCATTTTTAACCTGCCAGCCCGTTTTGGCCTGGTCCGCCTAGTCCACCAAACTGACGGGTCAAATGTAGGTCAGCCCACCTTGGCCCGTTGGCCTGTTTTATTTTATTTTGATTTTTTTATATTTTTAAATTAAAAATAATTAAAAAGATTAGATTTTTTATAATATATTTTTGTAAAAATGTAAATATGCATACTATTATAATTTAAATCATTAATCCTTACAAACTAAGTTTCAATTATTAATTATAATAGAGTAATTTAACATGTAAATGTAATAATTATTTTATTTTATCTAATTAAAAATATTAATTGATTAATTAAAAGTTTGAAAATATTTGTATGAGTAAATATACTTTAAATATTCTTTTATAAGTATATACACAAACAAAATTTATAATAAAAATTTCAAAGAATTAAAAAAGAAAAAAGTGACGGGTCCGCCCTCTGACTTGTCTTGTGCTGAGGTATGTTGTATTTCCTGACTCATTTTACAATGGCAAGTCAGTCCAACCTAACACATTTTTGACAAACCAAGGGTGAGTCAAGCCAAAACTAGCATAATTATCCTGTTTTGCTATCCCTAGTTGTTAGAGTTTCTTATTAAACATGAGTTTCATCCATGTGCTATTATTCAAGTGTGAACTTGCTTTTATAAAAAGAACATGAACATACGTATTGAACTTAGAAAATGAACAAAACATGAAGAAGAAAAGTTAAAAGTCAATTGGGTAGCTCAAAGGAAAATATCTAAGATAAGTGTTAATGGAATCTACTTGATCCAAGGATTTAAGAAAAGACTCGATTAAGAAGATAATTGTCTTCCTTAAAAAAACTTTAGAAATCTCTCATTTTCGTCAAACATCCAAATGTATTTTTTTTTTAAAAGATATTTATAACCACTTGAAATTGGGATGCAAATTCTAACCTCATTACATTTAAGGTAAATTGAGGGAATATTTGAATTTCATAATTCAAAAGAAATTGATAATTAGATTATTAAGAGATTAGGCTGAAAATATCAAGTGATAACCATGTTAGTTCGTTGCATGTCTTCTTTGGATCATGTTTCTCATATCTTCTTAGGATCATGTTTTTCATGGCCTTTTTTACTTTTCTTTGTTCACCTTTCACTAGCTTCAGCCAATATTTTATTCTTACCTTTTACTCTTCCAATGTCCACACCTCCCTTGTTGGGCTCAATAAGCCCAATTTCAAAATTATTATTTACAACTATTTTTCATGTGAAACTAAATTTCTTATGTCTAAAATTTATAATTAAAACAGTATTATTCTCTATAAACATTTCTTTATTTAATAACTACTTAAGATCCTTTTATCTATGCACTCACCGTTCAACGTTTCGAAGAGAATTCATCCACAAATTTTAAAAAACCTATAAAGATAAAAAGTCTTATTAAAATGCTCATATCAAAATAAAATGTTTCATTTCTTTTTATTTCATAAGTAAATTTTTCTTTCAAAAATAATTTATTTGAAAAGATGTTTGTCTTTTCCATTCCTCTCAAATTTATTAAAGTGAAATGAAGTCCATCATCTAAAGAGCAGGAATTTTTCCAAATAAGAGGAATTTTTAGAAATTTGTATTTAAAGATTAGATTAAATATGATTTTAATTTCTTAACTTTCAATAAAAATTAAAATTAATTTTTTTTTTCAATTTTAGACAAATTTAGTCCCATTTATAAAAATATGTAAATTTAATTTTTTAATTAAATTTTATTAAATTTATAAGTGAGAATATACTAAGGTTATTTGTATGGGAAAAGTTTTATCTAAGAAGCTTGAAGTGCATCATATACCACTTGTAGATCAATGGGTTGATGTTCTGCTAAACCACTTTCTTCCGTCATCTTTTACGATTGTGTTCCAAAGTTCTCTCTTCCTTTATTCAATTATTATCACTAAGGAGAATATTTAATGAAAACTTTCTATTTCCGAACGAGAGTATTTTTATTCATTTACCAGGGAGAACTTGAGTGTATTTTTCCAGAAGATAAGATACTTCTTTCCTATTTAAACTTTTTCCATACTACCTTTTATTAAATAATCATTTTATTTTGTTTTTAATTTGTTTTTCCCAAGTGTTCAAAATAATTAGAAACTGGAAAAAACTTAAAAGGGAATAAAAAATTTGCTTATGAGCCGTTATAAAATCAAGATTAAACATGTTTCTGTCTCTAAACTTTCAGTAAATTTTGAAATTAGTCCATTTCAAAATTTTGGATCAATCTAACTTTTTATCTTTCAAAACACATAGATTTAGTCCTTTAAATCAAATTTTGTTAAGTTTATTTAACATTTCAAACACGTTTCAAAATAACATTTGACTTAACATTAAAGAAAAAATGTCAAATAGTATAAACAACTCAAATACAATCCTAAAATGTGTACAAAACATCAGATAAACTAAATAAAATTTAATTAAAAATACTAAATCCAAGTATTTTAAAATATGAAGAACTAAATTATTCCAAAATTTCAAAATACACTAATTTCAAAATTCACTTAAAATTAAGGAACCAAAAACATATTTAACCCTAATCGATTACTTTTTTTCAAAAAGTAATAATTCTTCTCATTATAATAATGAATCAACTTCTAATTACTATAAAATCTCATAAAAAAATAGAATCACTAAATTATTTTATACTAAAACCACTTCCCTTCTAATATTAAACAAACTTGCAACGTGCTGTAATCAAAATGAAAAGTCTGCAATGGTTGACATTGAATTCATATTTTGAAGCTTCTGGTTCTAGCTGCACACCAGATAAGCATAAGTTATCAAAACCCTCATCAATGGACAATTTCAAGGCTCTCCTAGTGCAAAAGGGTGGTTCCTTTTTCATACTAATACATCAAAATATCAGTTTTCACTTTCAGTATTTAGTGAGGTTTGTAGTCAACCCAAATCCAAATGGAAACAGAGGATCATAATGTTTATCACCAACATTCATTGGGAGCTGATCCACTCTCTTGAACCATGTTCTTGCCAGCTTCCCAGTGAATTCATAGTCACCATAGAGAACATCAGCAACACCTTGACCTTCAGTTCCAGGAAGCCATGCAGCCACAAGTGCATCAATTTTTGATAGATATGGCTGAATCACAACTGGGCGGCCACTGATCACAACAACTACACATCGAATGGCTCCACACACATTGGTGATGGTGCTTGGACCAGGCTCAGGTATAGTTAGATTCAAACTGTCACCAAATGTTTCAGCATAGTTGTGTTCTCCCACAACAACAATGGCATAGGAAAATTTGTTTGACTTGACAAAGTTCACATCAGGGTTTTCATTGAAGACAACTTCAGTGGCAGGATCCACAGTTTGTTTCACAGCACTGAGGATGGTTGTACCTGTAATGTAAGAAATGAAATTACATCATCAGATTCTATAACTCCCACAGGAAGAAACTAGAGATCAAACTAACTTTATACTAGTAATCTAGTATTAGTCTCTTGATTCTTCATATTCTGACAGTAACATAAACAAACTCAACCACCCTGGTAGAGGATTCTAGATTTGTGTCGTTTTAGAGTATTTTGGCAGACACCAACATTAATCTTACTGACTTACCTGAAGTGAGATTCTTGTCACTGAGTCCCTGCCAGGCAATCGTCCATCCTCCACATTGGTAGCCCAAATTGTCAGCATGACTTCCTGCTACCAGTATTTTTGCAGACTTTTTGGGAAGAGGAAGCAGTGGCTTCTTAGAAGATTTACCATTCTTTAGCAACACAAGGGATTTCCTCACAGCTTCCCTTGCTAATTCTCTGTGTTCCTGTTTATACATGAATGATGCTCTATCAAGAAACAAACTCTTTCCATTTGAAAGAAATGCAAAAAGAACATGCATTTGTCCAAAGGATAATCTCAAGAAAAAGGAAAATGATATTTTAACAACTAAATTTGATAACTTTCTCTTCCAACCTGAGGCGACATCTTCTAAGTAGTTTTGAAATATAGAGAAATGAAAAAATAGGAAGTCACTTAGAACTTAGAAGATGACACCTCAGGTTATAAAAGAAAGTTGTCAAAATTTAATTGTCAAAAATCATTTTTCCAAGAAAACAAGAAAATATACCTGTTTACCCAGTTGGTTTAGCAGGCTTGGATCAGGAAGTGGATTTTCAAATAACCCCATGACAAATTTTACTCTTAAGATTCTTGCCACGGCATCATCAATCCTGCTCATTGGGATAATATTGTTCTTTACTTGACGGGTCAATTCATCAATGAACTCAGTGTAGTTGAAGGGAACCATAATCTGATAAATAATGAAACAGTTAACTAAAAAGTAAATAACAATGCTAAATTCTCATGATGAAAAGCCACTTTACTCTTTCAAAATGATAATAAACTTTACCATGTCAATTCCAGCACTGACCCCAGCCTGAACAGAGTATGAATAGTTAGCATGAGGTGGCGAGGTGATCCTGTCAATACCCTGCCAATCTGATATGACAAAACCCTGAAAGGTAGGAAAGAAGCACGTCACATGAAGCATCTCCACTCATTTCTATTTTCTCTGTGTTTTGACTTGTATGTGTCAATATTTAAATTATAGGACTGAATAGACAAATTTTTACCCTGAAACGCAATTTGTTCTTGAGGTAATCAGTGATAAGTTTTCGGTTAGCATGCATTTTCACCCCGTTCCAGCTAGAGTATGAGATCATTACTGTTGAAACACCCTTGATAATAGAGTTATAGTATGCTGGCATGTGAATGCCAAGCAATCCATTGTAACTGATCAATGTGTTGTTCTCATTGATACCCTTGTATGTGCCACCATCTCCCACATAGTGCTTGGCGCAAGCTGCAACCTTGTTCCTAGATCAAAGTAATTAAAATGAGAAGAAGTTTTTTATTTCAAGTGTCAACAAAAAATTATTGATAAAGTTTGAATGAGGAATGCTTAAGAATATGTCCCCACATTGATGGCCAGAGAAATGCATGAGTTTAACATATGACATCCATATTCTTAGAAAAAAATATATTGATAAGTCTGAACATATGAGGTTCAAATTCTCAACAAAATGATTGATAACAACTAATCAAACTCACATATAGATATGCATTGAGAAGATAAAATTGTTATTAGATTATTTGATTGCTTTATGTTGCAGTACAGTATGTATGATAAACACATTGCTTGCATGTTAATGGCCAAGGCCTCTTCTAAACCATAAAAAAAAAAACTGCAATATCTAACCACAAACAAAAATCTTACTTTCCAGCAACAAAGGGAACTCCCTTGACGGAATTGGCAGGGATATCTCCTTGCAAGCCAGGTATAATCTCAGTCATAGTTCTAACAATTCTATAGTCTTCACTGTAGCTTTCATAGCAACGTCCCCATCTTGGATCTCTGCAGACCTGTGGATGAATCAGTTAAGAACATGTTATGTCAGCAAACATATAAGTGTTGTTTATGGTAAAAACAACAACAAAATATTTAGATATTGCTTTTACTTACCGCAATACATGGAGCAAAGACATATGGAATTCCTGTTGCTCTAACTTCAAGAGCAGTTGCATCTCCAATCTTTTTTATGAGCACTGGATCCCTGTTAAACACTAGATCTCATTATAATTAAAGAGAAAAATAACATTCATTTTAAAGATCAGAATACCACTAAGAAATGCTTTTAATTGTTGATTTGGGGTGCCAAAAAAGTTCACATGTTCAAATATAGCTTCCACCAGAATTACTTCATTAGTAATTGGAAAACCAGATTCTTGTTGTCAATTGTTCCTCTTTCTTTCATGACTGTTCTTTCTATTCTAGCACATGCATAAACTTGCCTGGTAACTCCTAACCCAACATTGTGAGGGAAAATTGTAGCATTGTAGACATTGTTGTGGCCATGAACTGCATCTATTCCATAGATCATCGGAATTGCAAGGCGAGTAGACAATGCTGCTTTCTGCATCTCATTCACCATTTTCTGCCAAGTCTCAGCAGATGCCTTTGGTGCTGGAACACTGCCTCCACCACTGAGCACACTCCCTGTTCATCAGAAAACATGCACAGAGATTTCTTTAACAACAAAAAAATCCAGCACACACTCAGATACAAAAACCGGTACCAAACACTTGATTTGGTTACGGATTTGATGAGAAACTTTCAGTACTTACCAATGAAGTACTTCTTTATGACATCGGGAGTAGCAACTTCCCTTTCAATCTGTGTCATCTGGCCTATCTTTTCTTCCAGGCTCATTCGCTTCATCAAGTCACTGATTCTGACATTCAGTGGCACCTTAGGGTCTTTATACTTCAAATACTCTGCCTCTGAAGATGAAACCAGGCAAAACAGCAGAAGAAGACCCACAAAGGGTGTTGAATATCTCCCCATTTTAAAGCTTCAACACTCAAACCTATATGCAATCTGCACATAGCAAAAGGGATCAGAAAGCTGGAAAATAAGAACAACCCATTTCAACTCTTGAATGCAGAATAAAACAGTAGCAGAAAGACATTAAGACACACATGAACTTGAATCTCCTCAACCCACCAAAAACATGTGAACCACATTAACATAAAAAGAATCAAAACAAAAGCAAAACAAGCATGCCCTTTAAAAATCAGTAGCAATGCAGTGTATAGCTACTAAATAAGCTCAACATGCAAAACCAATTACCACAAAAAAACAACAAAAAAGCTAGCTTTTACCTTAGAGAAAGAGCTCAATGAAGAACAACCCAAGACACTAGACACATAAAGATCTAAACTTTAGTGTCCTGTGTACCCCCCAAGCTCAGAGCTGCTAAATAGAGAGAGAGGGAGAAGCTATTAAGAAGAGAAGCAGCCATGGTCCCACCCCACTATTCACAATGGCATCTTTCTTTGTTGTATGTAACTATTTTCTTTTCTTTTTTATTGTTATTCTTGTAATTATTTTAACAAATGCTAAATTACAATATTAATTTCTCATTTATTTTATAATTTTTAATCAATCTTTTAAGTTGTGTTTATAGGCTTGTATTATTTTATAATACCTTAATTAATATTACCTTTTAAAGTTTGTTTTTATCATTCAAAATATTCAATTTCAAGATTTTATTTAAGAAAACCCGAAATCGTTTAATATTCTTTTTATCTGTTTATTTTAGTATTGCGTGTTGGTTCAACAGAAGGATTTTCATGTGCCTGCCCTCAAATTTCTGAACTTGATCTACTTTTAATTTGTTAATTTAATTAAAAAATCTCATTTCTTTTTTATTTTCCCAACAAATAACTTTTACGTGTTATTCTGTATTCTCTCTTTTGAAATTTTTTTGTCCGTATTCAACAAAAATGATTGTGAAAAATTCAGACGATGATTTCACCATTTTCTTGTTGAATTTGTTTCTCATAAACATCATTTTGACTAAAACAACTTAAAATAGAACCACTAATTTAGCTAAAGTGGAAAATATCATATATGTCACCGTCTTTGTACAAAAAATAAAATAAATAAAGAACATGTTGCATTGAATGCGCCCTAAATCATTACATTGTAGGAATAACTCTTTCCACCCACATATTTCTTTAACTGGGTTTCTTGTAATCTACATGATGATTTTTTTTTTCAAATTTTTGTTATTCTCTTTTAAAGGCTAAATTTTCACTCAATAAAGTTCTCCATTTAATCCCTCTTTATTTTTAAAATATATAAATTAGTTTTTCGTTACGCGAATAACGAATTACATGTGTATCATCAATTTTGGAGACTGAACTACTTCATCTTACTTTCGGTGACACATTGGAACTACAAATTCCATGGAACTATATTATATTTTTAAAATAAAATCAAATTAAAACTATTTAAAATACTTAGATAAAATTTAAAATATTATTTTTACTGAAAAGAGAATTTGAATGTTTTAAATTGAGAGGTTAACAAGTGAGCGGTAGGGATGGCAACGGGGCGGGGCGGGGACGGGTTTCGCTATCCCATACCCATCCCCGCATAAAAAATTCATCCCCATCCCCATACCCAAACCCAACGGGTATCAAACTTTTTTCCCATCCCCATC
>Ga0214543_1003505_pt1 | contig 30397 bp, 10 predicted proteins | sample CNSS2metaG_FD_160094 | JGI IMG/M metagenome (GOLD analysis project Ga0214543, IMG submission 160094) | Root nodule microbial communities from cowpea collected in UCLA plant growth center, Los Angeles, California, USA - CNSS2 | ecosystem: Host-associated > Plants > Roots > Nodule | place: USA... | reverse complement strand
TAATATTGAAGTAGTAAGAAAATGGGTATGGGTATGGGTACGAGATTATACCCGTTACCCGGTGGGGATGGGGATGAGTCAAAAGTTTAATACCCGTTGGGTTTGGGTATGGGGATGGGGATGAATTATTTTTACGGGGATGGGTATGGGATAACGAAACCCGTGCCCGCCCCGCCCCGTTGCCATCCCTAATCATAGTAAACCTCAAAAGGTTTACATGCCTTAGGAATCACCAGCACAAGAGCATTGATCAACCATTTTTTGAGTTCTTGAAAACTATGCTTAGATTTGTCTATCCAAAGAAAAAGATTATCATTGGGAGTCAGTTTCCTTAAAGGGGCTCTATTTTGAAAAATATTTCTATGAACCTCCTATAATAGTCAACTACATCTTCAAAACTCTTTATCTTTATGTCAAACTTAGGACATTCCCACTTTAATAGTTCCTCTACCTTTGCTGGATCTACTAATATCCTCTAAGCTGATATTATATATCCTAGGAATTGCACCTTCGTCATCCAAAACTTATAGTTGGACAATTTCACATATAATTGATTATGCACAATAGTTCTTTAGATTATCTTCATGTTCCTCATGAGTTTTGGATTAAGTAGTATGTCGTTTAACAACAAACTTATCTAAGAAATGCTTAAAGATCATATTCATATAATCCATGAAGAGAATAGGGGCATTGGTCACTCCAAATGGCATCACCTGATGATGCTCATTGCGAGTGGTTAATGGAAGAAGGAGACTTCATGGACTGATAGCAAAAGCAATGTAGAAGGTTTGGTGTTTTGGTGGTGGTGGATTTGATTGGTGAAGGTTGAAATCTAAGAAGATTGGGCCAATCTTAGAGGAGGAAGGCTAGAGGAGATTCCTAAGAGAAGCTCTAGCAATTGACTCTCAAATGCAAATTTGTGGAGTGATCTCAACCGAATTTTTTTACGCAGTCAAAAGTGCCTTTTACAAAGGGTGGAGCTCTCCATTTATAGGAAAGGAGACTCTAATCTCTTGGCCAAAAAAAAAAGGGAAAACGTAAAAGAATTTTCAGTACATGTGCTTTAACTTCCTAGTTTGAAAAGTGGATCAAGTGACATGTGGCACCTCACATTTACCATGTTTAGCACCATGTGCTAAATATGTTAAATGTGTGGTGATGCGCTTCTTGGTGTAACATTTAAATTATATCAATTGAAGCCCAATTTAAATGCTAGGTGATTTTTCTTAATCCAATTTTAATGTACAACTTAATTATTTTAAGCATGGCCTAAATACATGGCCCAAAATTAAATCTAATCTACTAAAAATCTTGATCCAAGTTATTGGCATGGTTGGGCCCAAGTCATCATCTCCTCCCCTTAAGAAGGATTTGTCCTTATATCTACATGATCCTTTTGATGCCAGCCACTCCTTTATTGTTGATCATGTTGTTTATTTCTTCTTTCAGATCAAATGTCATCCTGCAATAATCAGCAAACAATGTAAGTATGATATTAACTAACATATTGAGAAGAGAATTCTCCTTAATCATAGCATCAATCAAGATGTGGCTCTGAATGGTGCTTGGAAGTAGGAGCATTTTTATTGGTTGCAATGGTAGCCTTATGTTGTTTCCAAATAACCTTGAAAGGATTTTCAACACAAGGTGTATTGACATTATTTAAGTTTATAGAAGGTTTTATTATGGACAACTCAAACTTCTTTTTTCTTGGTTTGCTAAATTAGTTTGTTCTTTGTCTTTTACCATTTGCGAAGGTGATAGAGAACTAAATACAAACTTATTAAAAGAAATGTCACACAGGAAAGTTTAACAAGTAAGGTCCTGGAGTATAAGCGTTACTCCTTACAGTTATCCCAAAAGGAACCAAAAATGAGTTAGGGTACACCACGATGCCAGTAACAAAGTATATTTAAGGATCAACAATAATTCGAAATAAAGCCCAAAGGAAAGACAATACATGGGCCATATCCCTAAAAGAAAAGCCCAATTAAACGGAATCCAGCCCAAACAAACTATGCAGCTGAGTCACCATTTCCCTGTTGATCACAAGGATTTCTCGCATCTGCTCACATCAAGAAATTGATGATCATCACAAAAAGAGAAGACCACACACATAACAATCAAACAAGCAAAGGGTAAGCTAGAGTGGAAAATGATTATCATATAGTTACATACAATTTCATAGTCCCAAATGCATATGTCAACCTATCATGTTATGACTTGCAAATAATACACTAAGACTCAAGACACGACTCATCCGGATACATATAATTAGTCGGATTCAGCAAATGCTTGCATTTGTGGTTGTCTTTACTGCTCTACCGAGCTGCTCTACCGAGCTGATTATTCCAGTATTTCATCCCTCACACACAAAGTTAGCCCTTAAAGTATTTCAGGCCTCCTACTACTCTCACCACTTGAGTCAGTACGCTCTATGTGAGACCAACTGACTCTTTAGAATGTCAGGATGCAATCCTTACCTTAAATCCTTACTAAATTATATAAATGAGGCACCACCATGAATTTCCACTAACAAGGATCATGGTATTACATCTTGACCAACTAAGGCACCGCCATGAGATTTCACCTAGAGATTCATGGAATTACGCCCTAACCAATGAGGCACCAGCACGAAAATATCGTGGAATTACGTCCTAACCATACCAACAACATGTTCCATTAAGCAATATAACATTCAACCTCATACCAATTCCATGTCACTTTTATAACCAACCATTCCATACTCATTACATGTCAAGATCATGCCAAACTCATCATCCACAACCCATAAACCACTTTACTCATGCTTATTCATTCATCTCATGCTTTAACAAGTTTATTTAATCCAAACATATGGTGAACAGCCAAGAACAGAGAAACAAACAGAGCCAGCACGCCTCTTGCTCAGCTTATTGCTCAGGCAGGAAGGTCGCGCTCAGGCAAGAGGTTCCCCTCGCTCAGGTGAGCTTCATTCGCCTAGGCGAGAGCTCGAAAAAGGAACAGTGGTGTTGTCGTGTTCTCTCGCTTAGGCGAGACCTCCTCGCCTAAGCGAGATGGCTTCTTACTCAAGACTAGAGCTCGTCGCCTAAGCGACAGCTCGCACAACACCTGGGAGGGTTTTCGAATACTCTCGCTCAGGCGAGACCCACTCGCTTGGGTGAGATTATCATATCTCCTCCACTGTTCACGCAAGCCAGCATAGAAATTCACCCAGAATAACGCATAATACATGTTCATATCATTTTAAACACCACACAATCACCAAGAGCACTAAACAACACTCAAATCAAGCAATATATATATATATATTAAAGCGTGAAACCCTAGCTTTCCTTACCTTAAAATAGCTAGCAAAATACTTTGATGCTAAACAGTAAGCACAACAGATCTAGGGACTAACTATAAAGTTGGAAAAATAGAGGAACAGATTTAGGACAAGGTCACTACGGTAAACGCTAACTGAAAACATGAAAATATAGCCAGAGGGAAGGGGATACGGGTTGGAGACCAACTTATGTGACGTAGGACGTAGTTGAGCTAGCTTGAAGATGGAGGAGATCCAAACCTTAGTAGAGCTTTTGTTAAGAAGAGAGTAAGGTACTGTTTTTGCAAGAGTGACAGAAGTGAGAGAGGTTTGGCTGCCTTAGGGGCCTTAGACAACCTTTGGGCCAACCCTTAGGCCCATTAGATTGTGGGGCAGCCCTTAAATATTAGGGTTGAAATAAGAGGGCCTTACACAACCATTGATATTAATTTTATTCTAGCTTCTAAATAAGTCTTTTCCCTTTAAAGTTAAGATATATTTTTTGGGAGACTTGTGAACCCTACCTAGATACTTGGAATATGTTACTCCCTTAGTACAAAGATAAGTAGAAGCTTTTATCTTTTCTTGATTTTGCTATCCATCCCTGTTGATTTTCATTTGTACTTGATTCTCAACCATTTGAGATGCGGATAAAGGATGAAGTACAAATTTATTTTCCTCATATAGGATGGTTATTTCATTATAAAGATATTTGTGTATAGTTTTTCTATCAAATTTCCATGGTCTACTTAAAAAAATGTGACAAGCATCCATGGAAATTATATCACATAAAACTTCATCTATATATTTCTTAATGGAGAATTCTACCTTCACTTGTCTTTTAATTGTGATATCCCCATCTTCATTTAGCCAATGAAGCTTGTAAGGTTTGGGATGGGGTTTTGTAGTTAAATTCGACTCTTTAGCCAATCTAGTACTATAACAATTACAACAAAATTCACTATCCATGATGAGAGAGCATGTATTTTAAAAAATTTTACATCTTGTATAAAATATGTTATCTCTTTCTGTATCATGTTGAGTACTTGGTTGGTTATTGAGAAGTCTTCTCATCATAAGAAGTTCTCCTTTATAAAGGTATGCATCCTCTCCCTTTAACTCTTTTGAACTATCACTCTCACTAAATGTAGACATCATCTTGGCTACTATAGTGATTAATGCCTCTTAAAATGATGGTCCTTTTAGTGGGGCATTGACTAGCTATGTGACCTCTTCCTAAGCATTTAAAACACTTGATTTCACTAGTGTGCGTGTGTGCAAATGCTTCACCCTTGCCTTTATCACTTTCCTCGGGTAGATTTTTAGGGAATTCTTCTTTGTATTCTTCTTCTTTACAATCCTTTTTGCTATAAGAACTAGAGTGAGCTTGATCCTTTTTAGAAGAAGATTTTCTCAATAATTGTTCTTCTAATTTGATACAAATTTCAACGAAATCATTCAAATCTCTATCTTTTATTTCACTGTTACTTAAAAACCTAGCTAAAGTGATGTGCTCTTCCTCACCTATAATTGCCCTCATCATGAATATCTCCATTTTCTGCCTATACTCCTCTACATTCATAGACCTCTATTGAAGTTTTTGGAGTTTATCCATGAGATCCCTATTGTAGCATAGGGGAATATGCTTCCTCCTAAGGGCATATTTTAACTCATTCCAATATTTTATGGGAGGGTCATTGTGGCAGAGCCTATCTTGGACTAAAGAAGTCCACCAATACATAGCATACCCTTGAAAGCTAAGGGTTGCTAAAGGCACGTTTCTCTCTTCACTAATTTGGTGGCAAGCAAATAATTGCTCCACCTTCATTTTCCAGTCCAAATATGCATCTATAATGTCCTTGCCATAAAAGTAAGGTAAGTCTACCTAAACTTCTCTAAGGGTGTGTTCCTTTCTTTGCTTCCTAATGTGAGAAGGTTGATGATAGTATTCTCCCATCCCTAGCTTTTGGTTATAAAGATTTTCACCATTCCTACTCCCTTTTGAGTAGTGAATACTTGGAGCTCTTTGCTCTTTTTCTTCTCTAAGAATCCTAATCTCTTCTTGTAGATGGCTTATTTACAACTCTCTACATTATTTTCTCGCCTAGCTTAGGATTCTTGTTGTCTTCATAGTTTGAGTTCTCTGAGTTCTTTAGAAATTTGTTTCAAAGAATTTTTAGAAACCTCAGAGCTACTCTTACTATGTTTGGAAGCACGCCTTGCCATCTTTTAATTTTAAAGTTCTCTTAGAATGAAAGTATGAAGTGTTTCATGAGTTCACTCCCAGGTAAGAGAGTTGAATCACAAAGGACTACTTAAGTACCAAGTCTTACCTAACTAGAGTTTACCTCACTACTTGCTTTGTTACTTTCACAAAAAGATGTGCTCTTAAACATAGAAGATATGACTCAGAGAAAGAAAAAACAAACAAGCTAAGATACTAAAACGGATACCTAGTTGGCAAAGCTTTAGAATTTTATATCTTAAACCAAACCACTAAATGTGAATTGAAAATGCAACTAGGTGAATCCTAAGGTGAGGCTTGTAGCTTTGGCTAGCAAGACACACTCACCGTCTAAGTTCTATTACAAGCAAGTTCATGAACCAAAAGATGGAGGAACATCAAAGGCTCTTCCAAGATAATTGGTTTCAAATGCCTTTTCCAAGAAACACAAGAAAGCACAAATTATAAGCCAAGATTGGCTAAATTCCCAAGACCAAAACTCTCTTTTCCTTGGTGTTTAAGCTCACTTTCAATCTCAATTTGGTGCTTGCTCCTTGAGAAATCCCTTAGCTTAGAGCTTCACTTGAATCTCCACCTTATAATATGCAACCTCTTAGCAAATGTCAATTTTGGAAGAGTTCTTCCTACACCACAATTCAATGCACACCAAAAGTATTGCCAAGAAATATAGCAAGAAAAGCTTAAACAAAAAATTGCTACACTCTAATAGAATTGAAAGGCCAAAAATTGACAAACAAGAAATTAAAGGTACTTGAATAAAGCTAGCACACACAAAGTGAAACTTATGAATGACACTAGAATGGATTGACAATTAAGAAAAGAAAGCAAATTTAAAAAAAAAAACGTAAATAAGCTTGTTCTAATCTCAATATTGGATCCAAACAAGTGAATTATTCCACCTTTGTTGAGGACAAATTAAGATAGAGTAAAATAGCTCTTAAATTGCACTTTTCTATGATTTATCACAATGTTGTCAAGAGAAAAACGTGAACATATGCCTTCACTTCAAACATTTATAATTTTTTTATTTCTTAACATTTTTCTTTGATTTTTTTTTCATTTTTCGTGAAGATCTTACACACAATATGTTCAAAACAGATTTGAATTTACACTTATCAACTAATTGTGAAAAATCAAACACAAAATGTGTCCAACCTGAAAAATAGATAATGGAACGAAAATTAAAATTGAAACAGATTTGAAATTCAACTTGGAAAAACTATTTCTATGTTGATAGTGATATAATATCAACCATGAACTTTATGGAGAAAATTAAAACACTCAAAGCTTAGCCAATCGGTGAAAATGGCTTGCAATTGCGTCAAGAATAAATTGCTTAACAGTAAATGATGATTCTTACAACAAATTGCATCTTTTCCATAATTAAAAATATAATCGATCAAACACATGAATTTATATATTTAAATGAAGCACAAGACTTGGACAACATGTATAGGATGCTCAAATGAAAATCAAATACCATACAATGTAGATTCACAGAATGCAGATGAAAGATACTCAAGAAAAAAGTAAAACGCACACGTTGCACTCAAAATTGGAATCCTAACTTGCTTTGATGGAATGATTCAAGGATATGAACAATTTGAATCATTATTCAAGCAAATAAAAGCCAAACAAACAATAGAGGCAAGCAATGCCAAGCAAGAATTAGCATAGAACAACACAAAAAAACAACAAAGGATCGAGAACTTAGCTTAAACCCAAGACGAATGTGGTTCAAGTTGACTTTAGATACCACTCGATGAGGCTCCTTGCATGTGGTTGATGGAAGAAGGAGACTCCATGGATGATAACGGAAGCAATGCAGGAGGTTTAGTGTTTTAGTGGTGGTGGAATTGATGGGTGAAGGTTGAACTCTAAGAAGATTGGGTCAATCGTAGAGGAGAAAGGCTAGAGGAGATTCCTAAGGTAAGCTCTAGCAATTGACTCTCAAATGTAAATTTGTGGAGTGATCTCAACAGCATTTCTTTACACATTCAAGAGTGACTTTTACAAAGTATGGAGCTCTCCATTTATAGGAAAAGAGACTCCAATCTCTAGGCCAAAAGAGAGGGAAAATGTAAAAGAATTTTCAGCACATGTACTCTAACTTCCTAGCCTTGAAAAGTGGATCAAGTGATAGCTCACGTTTACCATGCTTTGCACCATGTGCTAAATATGTTAAATGTGTGGTGATCTAAAATGTGCTTCTTGGCCTAGCATTTGAATTGCATCAATTGAAGCCCAATATAAATGCTAGGTGATTTCTTCTTCACTAATAAGATTAGTGCTTCCTACAATGACACACTAGGTCATGTGAATTTTTTCTCCAATATCTCTTTTATTCGATTCTTTAGATCTACTAACCTAGCATGACTGATTCTATGAAGAGCCATTGACATTGGTCCTACCCCATACACTAAGTCACTAAAGAGCTTCACTTCCTTCTTTGGAGGTAATCCAAACACTTCCTCTGTAAATACATCCATGAACTTTCTCACTATCGGTATATCTCCCATTTGATACTCATTTCTAGCTCCTATATGAGTGATAATCACATAAAACTAAGCCATTTCTTTCAACTCAGTCCATACTTGTTGCATAGACAACAACTCCATCTCTTTTACATTCATAAAACCACCTTTTTTTGGTTGCAATCTATAAGGATGTGATTGACAAATAACCAATTCACCCCTAAGATTACATCTAACTCTTGCAGAGGTAAACCAATTAATTTAATTTTGAATTTGGAGGTTAACAGACTCAACCTTACATAAAGGAGAATTAGATTAAATATTTTAACATACCCTAATGACCATTGACAAATAAATATTCACTTTGAACTATTTTGAGTCATATGTATGGACCTGAGGGCCACATGCAACTCAATTTACTAAACAAGCTCAATTTGATGGATGGATGTGTAGAAGTCACACGAAAGACACCTAGTGTGATATCTAATCTTCAAACTAATGAAGGATAAAGTCAAAAATATAGAGAAAGACAAAAAAGAGTTTTAGAGATAATGGTTTTTTATAAAATAAAACTTTATAGTACGATGTTTTAAGTAATAAAACAATTAAATTTCATTTTTAAAACCACTACCTCTCTTAATTATTCTCTAAATTAACTAATATTTGTTTGAAATAAACCAAAGTCAAAGTTTTTATTACTTATTCTATTACGCATTCACCCTGGGATTTCTTATCTTTATACAATATATATATATATATATATATATATATATATATATATATATATATATATATATATATATAAATAAATATTTTAAATTAGTTTTAATCTCTAAATTCTTTCATTCGACCATTTACTTATATTTTCCTTTTTTTATTTGTTTCTCAAAAACATAATTAGAGCTAAATTCAAACTTTCCTTCTAAAGTTAATGTGTTAGTTAAAAAAAATATGTAATATACAAAATAACCATTCTTACTTTCTTTGTATATTTATACAATTTTAAAATAATATAAAATAATGTTATTCATAATATATTAATATTTTGTACGCATCATTAGTTGCCTATAAAATGATAAATATACGATTATAAATAAAATAAAATTATATTTCATACTTTTATTTAAATAATATTTGATAAATAAAAATTAAATATTATTTTAAAAATTCTATAAAATTTGTTCATAATATATTAAAAATAAAATTAATCGAACGTGATTATTTTTTTTATAAGAGATACTGACTATTTTTTACTTAATTAAATTATGCACTATAAATAATCTCTTTGCTTTAATTAATATCTTATATTTTTTCACTAAATTATATTCAGCTAATAATAACGAATAAAAAGAACGCTAACAAAATGTGAAAGATTCAAAAGTACCAAAATTTACAAAACCTAAATATGGTAGGAAATTTTTTTTAGAGATTAAAAATATATTTAAACTAATTATTTTGTATTATTTGCAAATCATATATGAATTGAGAAAGAAACAAGTAGAGATGGCAAATAAACCCGTCTCCGTGGGTATGGCCTGAACCTGTCCCTGTTTTAATGGAGAATCTCCGCATTGACTGAGTATGGGTATTGGTATGGGGAATCCCCGATTTTTTCAATTGGGTATGGGTATGGGGAATCCCCGATTTTTTCAATTGGGGGTATGGGGATGGGAATGGGGATGTGATGTATATATCCCTGTCATAATACCCGTCCCCGCCATATCTCCATACTTGTTTAAATTATTAAAATATTCACAATTAATTAAGTAACCCTATATATATATATATATATATATATATATATATATATATATATATATATATATCATCCTTTGACCAAAAGTCTCAAATACTGAGGAACAAACATCTGACATGCTATCAATAAATCTTCTCACTTTCACCACTACTAATAGCTTGAACTCATTAACGACGACAATCTTTTCTCGTCATCAACTCTCGTTGCCTTGTACAATCAAATTAGTTGTCGGCAATTTTCACATCATTATTATAAGCAACTTACCTATACTCAAAGGGAATCTCTTTCCAAATACGCAACACACACTATTGATTCTTGTCAGCATGTCAAATTGTTCCTCTTCCTTCCTTGATTAGAACCTAATTCTAATACCACTGTTGGAAATCACACAAGATAATAATCTTTTCGAGCATAAACACCCCTACAAATAAGAGGAGAAATTTAAATAAAAGTGCCCAACAAATTTAATCAAGTCCAACACCTTAAGACATAAATCCACGAATACTCAACAAAAAAATATTGTTATTTAATATGTAATTTTAAAAAAAAGAATATTAACAATAAACAATGAGTTATTTATATAAAAACTAATAATATTATTTTGAATATAAAATATTAAAACTTAATATTGATGTGTATTTCCTTAAATTGATATATTCTGAGTTCTCCGGCTCTAGTGAGTAACTATGAAGTGTTGATGTTTTTGGAGGCATAGTAGGGATGAAGATTGTGCAGATCTCAAGAGATATATGTTTCTACAACAAAACATTCAACGTTGCCACTAAGCCACGTCTCTGACACAGACACCCTCGCACCCTTCTCATCTTTTCTTTTCCATGTTTTCTGAACAACCAAAAACAAGAAAAATATATTCAAAAAACAAAATCAATTATTTATTACATAATTTGTTTTCCATTTCTATTTTACTTACTTTTATGTACGATAGACTAGTCATGAAGAAGCAATGATTACATTCTTCTTACCAAAAACACTGAAAATGACCTTCAATCTTATGCCCTACTCATCTCTTCAAATGTGTTAATTGCAATACTCTACTTTAATACCCTTATAATAATTAATTTTTCATCTTTATTAAAACATGTGTTCTATAAAAATCAATGCCAAAATCCTTGTAAAGTATACATATATATGTTATAAATGTTTAATAATTGAATAAAGAAGATGATGAGATAAGAAAGTGTGTTATATCCATAGATTATGATTAAGGATTAGATTTTGGTAGCTTGAAATAAACCCACATGAAGAGTGCCACTTGCATTTACACTCAGAGACAAACCCTTCACATCACTTATCATCACTCACAGGGAGTGACTCTTATCTCTCACACGTACCTTCATTCTTTATCATATAAATTATATATAATCTCATACATTACTATTTTCATATCTCTTCATTCTCTTGCTTCTTTGGCTTTATACGGCTTCGTCTTTCTTCTTTGCTTTCAAAGATTATGAAGGAGAATACACACAGAACCGTGTTAAGAACGTATACTAATTCATTTATCACTAAAATCTTGTTGGAGACTCATAGATAATGCTCAAAGTAATATAGAAACAAAAATATTGTGGTTCATGATATGAGTTTGTGATTCCAAATCAAAAAACTGTCTATTCTTAGGTTATATTATATTGTATCTTCAACCCGTTTACATATAGGTTGATAAATCATCTTAAATCAAATTGATTATAATATAATGAAAATCATGATGGATTATAAAAAGATCAACGATACTCGAATATTTTAGCTCAAAAAGTGTAAATAGGAAAAAATAAATAAATAACTCTAAAAAAGAATGTTTATTTTTTTACAATGTTTAACGAGTATTGATATTTATTTTATATAAATCAGATTTATTTACGATGTTTAATTTGAGGAACGTATCCTTCTTCCTTTATTGTTTATTTCTTTTCTTTTTCTTATTTCTTCTAATTCTCAAGTTTTTTTTTTTTTAAGATCCTTTCGTTTATTACCTTTTTAAAATAATTGAAGTAGTTTTTCATTTTATTTCCTAAATATTCGACAATTACTAAATATTGGTGCATATATTTTCATTTTCATATTGTTTGCCAAACAAAAAGAAGTTATTTTAGATTATTCATGAATTTGATATTGTGGAATGAAAAGTTATTGAATATTGAATTTGCTGAAATGGTGGAGATTCAAGTTTGAGATTATTTGGTTTGGTTATTAAGGTCCTTTACTAGGCCTCCAGCATAGTAATTGGTTTGGATGTTTAGTGAATGTAAATAAGTATTTTAAATTTTTTTGAATAAAGAAAATAATTAATTTGACATTGAAATATCACGTATAAAATTTATGTAATTATTGGTTTTTACATTTTTTTTTACTTGAGCACAAAGTGACATATTGCTCAAACATTACTCTTATTTAGGGATGTCAACAAAATCTGTACCGGTAGGTATTTGCGGATAAAACTCACAACGGATAGAAAATTAATATTGTAAATGGATATCGACAGGTAACGGGGGTACGGGTATTTTTTATATTTGTATGTTAACGGGGCAGGTACGGGTATCATAGTATTCGTACCCGTGGATACTTGTACCGCTATACTTTGATTTAAATTAAAAAATAAAAAATGATTAAAATATTAATATATTAATATATTGATTTTGAATAAGTTATTTTTTTATCAGTTAGTTTTAAAAAAATCATTTCTTTGTAAACTATTATTCAATGCTATTTAAATAATTATTTGGACTTTGTTTGAAATTTATGAAGGTTATGTGTTGTATTTTATTTGAATTTACCATTAAAATATGTTGTTAAATATTTATTTTTATTTTTTTTGTAAATATCCGCAAGTATTCGTAGATATCCATGGATATTAAAAAATTATGCGGGTACCCGCATAACGGATATCCAACAGATATAGATACGAGTATGAGATGAATATTTATCAAATGAGTAAGGTACGAAAAAGTTATTACCCATACCCTATCTATCCTATTGACATGCCTTGTATCACTCAAACTATTTATTCCTAGTCAAATAAAGATAAATATAAAGTAATTCTTTCTTCTCAAGAAGCATAATAATATGTATAAAGCTTAAACAATAGTTACTCGCTCAAATAATATTATATTAACTATTTTTTTATCGGCAAAATTATATTAACTATTAAAGCATGACATATTAAAAATAATATTTTGCATGTGTGTATAAATGTTTATGGGGTAATTTTGTAATTTCATTATTAGTTTAGAGGTCCAGAAATAATTTTGAGAATGCAGAAAGCAAAAGTCGAATAGATTAACTTTATTAAGATGTAACAGGGTACTGATAGTGGGGAATTACTCTCTGCACGGTAATTTTCTTTCTTCACCTCATTAGTTTCGGAATTTATTTTTCGAAAAACAATAAATAATTTTGAAATTTCTTTTTTAAAAAAAAAAAACATTTCCTCATTTTAATGAAAATATTTTCGAAAAACCTTTTATTGGGTACAAGAAGCAATTACCAAGTTAGAAAACTTAAGCCCAATAACTACTATACATTAAAAATAGAAAAATTGGGTCATGGACCTCGGATCTATATAAGCTTGAAATGGATTGGTGTGACTCTATTTTAAAAAAGTAAATAAATCATAATAATTTAAAATTATATATCTAAATTTAAATCATATTAATAAAATTAATTTTACTTAAAAATATAATTTATTAGTTTATAAATAGATTTATTCTTAAACTTAGATATCAATCTTAAATATATTTAAACCACAAGCTAAACAAGTCAAACTATGGATAGTCCCAATTAATTTAAATCATAATCTCTTTTAACCTATTAATTTTTCAAACTACTAAATCTAATTTAATTGCTATGAACTCTTTATATATAATTAAACTATGCAAATTTTTGAATTAACAAATCTATATTTAATAAATAAGGCGTGAATAAATACACTTTGCGTGATTAATACATGATTTATGAGTTTCTCCTGTCTCTATCTTGCTTGAGTTACCTGTCACAACCATATCTTTTCCTAAACTTTAAATCTAACAAGATTTCATTATGTTTCTTCTCAACTTATATCAACTTCTTCACTCTCCCTTGGCACCAAACTTTGAATGGAGAAGACTCCAGACTCTAAAGAAGGTCTAGCCAGAAATGGAGAGTGCAAATTAGGTACTCACCATGTTCAGACAATCAATTAGTTTATAGTAAAAAAATTTAGCGATGACACAGAACATTTTTCTACGATCATTTCATATTACCTTTCATCATTCTTTATTTATTTTTTTCTTTACAAATATAAATTTTTTTATGACAATATTATCCCTTCAACATATGTCAATGTAATATGTGTCATGGTAACATTACTCTTTTATATAAATAACAAATTTATACGTGATTTTTTTCTCACAAATTTAGTCCTCAGACATTAAATTACAATTTTGGGTCAATCCGTAAATTGATGTGATTTCTTTTATATTTTAATTAACAGGACTTTTCTTAATGATACTACCAATGAATATGCTAAATTTAGTGTTTTATTTCATCACAATAGAAGAAATAGTATATATGCATACAAAATGAAAAATTAGAATAAAATAATGAATTGTCTAAAATCTGGAGATTAAATGGTATAAAGAAAATAAGACGACTAAAATCACAAACAAAAAAAATTAAAAGCACCCTGATTGCATTTAAATTTTGTTAATGTTCTATAAAGAGATTATGAAAAAAAAATTATATATATATGAAAAGATATTTACTCTTTTTCAACGAGAGTAAATATAGATATGTTTGATTAATTTTGTTAGGGTACACTCACGCATTGTTGGTGAGGCCAATTAATGGAGAGGCATCACAGTGAGTGACACAAGAATAACTTGACTTTTATAAGTGAACCTTTCATCGGAACACTACTACATGCTATTGCCTGTTATTAACACTTTACCAGCTGCAAAAACGACAGCAAACGAGGTTAAGAAGTAATTTTAATTAACTAGTTAAAATATTCAAAAGATTAAAGTATTATAATTTATTAGTCTTATTTAAGTCAAGTAAAACTATCTTGAACATCAATACTTCAGGATGATGAAAGAACCCAAATAGCAGTTGCATTGACTTTTATAAATGCAACCAATGTGGGGATGAAGGTGATGTGAACCTGAAGCTAACAACCTTCATATTAATTAGTATTGAAATGCCACAATACTTTATTATGATGGAGGCCTGATATCATCCCACAGTATTAATAATTAAGTACAGTTGCATGCTTTAAGTTGTGACATATTTTGAGTGGGCTCACAAGTAGAACCACACATGATGTAATGTTATAATTATCTGTCTTTTTCTAGAGTTAATTAGTTATAGATAGGTATATGAGAACAATAAAAACAAATAAACTATACATGGATATTACCTGAAAAATAATTTACAAGATTGAGAAGGATCATGCCCAAATTGCGAGTGAAGACATCAATCCAGCTCCAAGGAAAAGCAAGCAGTAACATGTGATCTGAAGCCTAAAGTTGCAATGCATTTTCTTACTGAGAAAATCTGCAGCTATTAAGTCGACTAGAGCCATGTACATCAAAATCCCAGCTGATAAAGAGTCCAAGATGCCTTCAGTGATGAGTGCTCCTGGACTGTAAGGATTAAAAACTGAAGCAATAGCAGCCCCAATGGCAACACCTAGGGGCGTTGTTAGTGCAAAAAAACATGACATTAGTGTTGCTGACAAGGTCTTGAATTGGGCTTGGGAGATACATCCACCAAGTGCAAATCCTTCGAAGAACTGATGGAACGATAATGCCACAATTAGGGGTCTCATCGTACAAGGGCTTTGCGAAACTCCCAGAGATAACCCAATTATCATTGAATGAGATACAATCCCAAGTTCCAATACCTAAATACAAGTTGGACGTCAGAAGCTTGCATAATTTGTTATTTGTTAATTATTATTAATCAAAATAAACTTTAAGCAATCTTCATGGACCCTTTATTTCAGAAATTTTAGAAAATTCATAGTATTTTACTAGCAGACACTACACGAGAAGAGGCACATTACTACTTTACAAACTACATAACTTTTAAGTCAGGGTCATTAAATAAAAGTAAACCCACAGTTTTTCTACGATATTTTTTAACAAATTGAAGTTAAAGATAGCGTGTATTAAGACAGAGAGCGTGTCTAATATTTTTCATACTAAACTAAAAAGAATTAATTAAAATAAAGACGTATACGTACATCTCACCATATTTCATGAAATGGTTTAAGTTTTTAATAATTATTTGAAAAGTCATATATTGGTGATTATTGCCTAGTTGACAGCTGCAAAATTCTTTAAATTAAGAGTGCACAAAAATCAAACTGTAGCGAAAAATCATTTTTTTTTTCAATGCTTTTGATGTAAGGATGGGTGGTACGGAAGAGAGAACAAGAATGGCATATGGAATGGGTGATACGAGAAAGAAAAGGATAAGATAAAGAGAAGTGTTAGATGATTTAATAAGTGTAAAATGTAAGGTATAAAAAAATAACATTATACTAAAAATATAAGCAGACAACAGTATAAAGGCAAATGTAAAAACGGTTTAGACATCATAGTAAAAGGGTGTGAGAAAAGGTAGATGAATGAGTTTATTTTCAAAGCTTCAAACCAAATTAGTTCGGCTAAATAATAATTGATTCCATTGACAGGTCCACACCGGCTGCTCCATCCATTTTTGTATTAAAAAAAGTAACCAAAAATTGATGGACGAAACTTTTAGGACTCGATGCACTTATAGACCAAGCAATCCAAAATGATTCTTCTACAAAATGATTCTTCTACGCAATGCCAATGAATGATTAGTAACCACTAAATAACTATGTGCTTGAATTTCTTATTTTTTCACGAAAATGTAGGGAATATATTCTTTTGAAGCATTTTTATTATAAAACTTACTAAAATCACAAATTTTTTATTCTAACTTTAACTAAATATTTTCGATTTTATAACTTTTAATAAATATTAGCCAATAATAAAACATTTACTGAAAAAGTGTCATACTAGCAACTATTATATAATTAAAAATAATTCCTTGTGCATGCGCTTGAAATTTTGGGTGAGTTTGTTTGAGTTTTTTTTCTTCTTTATATATAAAGTATCACTTTTTCAATAGAAAAATCATTTATTATATATGTAAGATGATTTATTAAATTCAGAAAAAATAAAAAACAAAAATAAATTAAAATAAGACGTTTTTAATAATTGCAACTATACATGATTTTTTTTCTTAAAAGCAATATATTTTTAATCTTAAAACTGCCTGTTTAGTTGAAAACAAAAATTGAATTTTGCTACCAGTATGAAAACAAATTCTTAATATAAAATTTTTAATTTACCGCAAGTCTTTTTAATTTTTTTACTTCTTTCAAAAAAAATTCAAAAACAAAATCAATTTAAAACTAAAACTTTAAATTTAATTAAAACAGATTAATAACATAAATACCTTTTAATGAGTAGTATTAGCAACAATATTGTACATTCATGACAGTAATACACTCCTCTTCAAAACAAATTTTATTTAAAAATGATAAAATCACGTGTAACAACTTCTAAATAATAAGTTGTACTTACATTTTTGTAATTCTCAATACTTTTTTTTCTAATAATAAAGTGTAAAAGAATGTATTAAATAAAATTTAACACTTCTCATTTTCTTAATCTCATTCATTTACATAGTATGATGTACCATAAGATTATTAATACTATAATACTTACTTGAGAATGGCATCTAATATTTGTGCCGCTTTAAACATCTCTCAATTCGTAAAATACTTTTATTCAAAAGCACCATCTACCATCCCCTCCAACTTAATTTTGAAGTACCAAGCTATTTTTTTGCTAAAACAGAGGAAGCAAAATAATTCATGGGAATTAAAAAATATATTTACATCTCATAATTTTAATTTTACTCTTTATAATATAATTAATATAATTATTTGTTAAACTTTTAAAAACTACATGTTTTTCATAAAATTATCTTCTTTCCTTTTTTATCTATTCATCTATAATTATTTTTTTCATTTTTTCTATTCATTTTATTTTGTTTTTAATAAATATAAATTTATTTTGTATATTAAATTAATAAATTACAATATTATTATCTATTAATATAATATTATGTATATTTAAAAAATCATATAAACATATCTTTCTTTTAATAAATATAAATTTATTTTATATATTAAATTAATAATATTACAATATTATTATCTATTAATATAATATTATGTATATTTAAAAAATCATATACACTCTTATAACAAGTGGGTTTATGCTTGTATATATAAAATAAAAATATGATAGATTTATAAGTTATATAATGTAATAAAAAAATAAAAATTGAATATGTAATAAGTATAAATAAAATTAAGATATCAATATACTGTTGCTCAAAAAGAAAAGCAAGCAAATATCCATAAGAAACCATCTAGATCAACACTACAAAACTAAAACATGACCGGTTATTGTTTTTAATTTTCCCGAAATCACACATATTTAAAAGGCAAAACTTTACCACCATATCTTATAACACACTCTTTTAAAAAATACTCTTTATTACTACTTCAAATTTAATAAAAATTACATTTTTCTTTTGTAAATTTTATTTCTTATTTAAGAAATTTCTCATTATATTTAAATTTTAGTAAATTGTAACCAATATTACTTGAACAAACAAACAAGGAATAGTAAATGCATTACCTGTGAGACCACAACGTGCCGAACGGTACTTTCCACATCATCACGGTGGTGCGAGTGGGAGTGTGTTTGCTGCACCGCGTGACTTCCCTCTCCCCCAACGTCCTTAACCTCCACTATTCCCGTTTCCAACAGCGCCTCCTCGTCACTCCCACACTCTACGACCTTCGCACGCTCCACGCGCCCAAGCTCCTCCTTCCGCTCGTAGTACGCAGTCGCCATAAAGTCAACGAGGAGAGTGCAGAGCGCGGACACCATGGCGAAAAAACCGGTGAAAGGAAACTTCGCCCACGCGCCCCAGTAGGTTCTCAGACACGGGTCTCCAAGCGCCTCCCACGAATCCCTCAGCATGTGCACAAACCCCGTGGCTAGAATCACCCCCGCCGCGAACGCCTTCGCCGCCGTAAAGGCATCTCCGTCCGGCCGCAGCAACCGCCGCGACTTCCCCGCCAGCGGAATCGCGACCCCTCCAAATCCGGCCAACAAAATCGACGCCATCGCCACGAATTTCAACACCAACGCCGCTGACTCGTCGCGACATTGCTCCAACTCCGTGCTTTTGCAACTCGAACTCGTAACCGACTCGCTTAGAGACTGCAAAACCGATTCTGCTTCAAGAAAATACAACACAATCAAATAGCCGAATTAATAACCGTTTATTAGACTCTTTCATTTCTTTAACTTTTTTTTTTCTTTCAAAATCATATATATATCACATATATATGCACTCGTTGTTACTTTCCTGCTTAATTCAGTCATTAATATCAGCTTATGAATCGATTTAATTCGAGAAATGAAGTACCTGTTGATTTAATTGAGGCATTAGCAAGTAAAATGAGAGATGTTTATTGTTTTAGGTTAATTATTGAAGATTTTGGTGCATTAAGACGAGGAAACTGTAATTTGTGGTTTGAATTAGGAGTTTGCATTTTAATTGCAGGAATTGAAGCAGAACGAGGAGTGTGGTGAAAAAATAAGGTGTGAAGATGAAAATAGGTTGGAAGATTGAGGGAAGAGGAGTACCTGAGAAGACGTGGTGGAGGCGCGGGAGGGAGAAGAGATCCTGAAAATGAAGAAGAAGAAGAAGAGAAGGGCGATGGATAAGAAAAGGAAGTGATAGAAGTGGAAAAGAGAAAACGAAGAAGAAACCTGAATTAGAAACATGGAGAAAGGGAGCGTGTGGGAATTTAATCTGTTGTGTGAGTTTTGTTTTGGGGGAAATGAAAAAGAAATAAGAAGATGGCTTTGGTTGGAACAAGGGGAGCACGTGCCGTGCGTGTGGACTGTGGTGGGAGCACTTAAATGAAGTGAGAGTGAACGTCGTCGTTGGGAGGAAACAGAATTCATAACCGACTATCCGACTACTGTGGTAGCATCTCAACGAATAAAGACATTCACACCATGTTACTAATATCCACGTTTAAACCCAAAATACAATTAACAAATTATAATTTAATTTCAAAAATTAAATAGGTATGATTTTATTTCATTTCTTTAGCTTTGATGAGTTTACAATTTCTTTTTACTTTATTCTATGATTACGTCAGTTTTGGACTTTTGACGGGGAATTTGTTTTATTGACGCTGTAGAAAGCGATATTGAATTATTTAGGTAAAATTTTAATCTAAATGAGTTATAATCTATCAATTCAATTCCAACATTAATTAAATCAAGATAATCTTATGCCACCAAAAATAAGAATAAAATAAATGGACCACAGTTTTGTAGACATATTATACGTTAAAAGAACGGTTTTGCAGGCACACGAAAGGCATACATAACTTTTTTCTCAGATGAAAAAAAATATATATATGATCTCTATCTCATTTTTCAAGTATAAAATCTTTTACCGGTCAATCAGATTTCATTGTTTCAGTTTACTGTTTTTTTTGTTTATATGGGTGTTAATGGAATTGATTTATAGGAAGAAGGAACCAATTTTTGGTGATGCTATGTTAATGGAATTGATTATGGGGTGTTTTGTTGGGTTTGGAATCGATTCTCTGTTTGTCTGAACCTACTTTAAGTTATTCAGCATGGTGGAATCGATTATGGAGGTGGAAGAATCGGTTCTGTATTAGTGAGGGTAAACTAGAATCGATTCTCATCAAATAATGAGACTGGAATCGATTCCATGGTTTTATAAATCATCCTGCAATCGGTTATGGTAGTATTTTGGTATGTACAGCTTTAATTAGGTTATTTATATAATTTAATTTAATTTAGGTAACAAATATATTAATCATAATTTAGTTAAATTAATTTTAAATAAAAGATAAATCATAATTTCATATTAATTTTCATAGTATGAAGAAATAAAATCATATATTTGTGTACGATGAATTTTTGTAATTTATTATAGTTATTTTTTAATTATAATTTATTATAATTATAATTAATATTAATAACAACAAATTTTAACAAATTATAATATTATAATTAATATTAATAATGACAATGATTTTAATAATTATATAAAATAAATTATTTAAGATAATGTATTTGACATTTATTCCTACAAATGCCTTTTATAAATTTTAAATTTATTTTTCAAATTTTAATTATTTTTATCATAAATAACAAATTCAACTTTACTTTAATATAATTTTCACTATTTACATTTAAACTTATACCACATCTCTACACAAGGGTAAAGTGGTAATATTTTTTTTATCAATCAAAACATTTTTTTTTAATTTATCACACATATATAGAGATGGCAAATAAACCTGTCCCTGTGGGTATTGTCTGAACTCGTCCCCGTTTTGACGGGGAATCCCCGCATTGACTGGGTATGGGTATGGGTATGGGGATGAGATGTATATATCCCCGCTATAATATTCGTCCCCGTCATATCTCCATACTCATTTAAATTATTAAAATATTCATAATTAATTAATTAACTAACTATATATATATATATACTTTCTAATTTTTATTTCTTCTAATTATTTGGTTTATCATGAAACTCATTCGCATCTCCAATATATTTTTTATCTTATCACAACCTTTATGTAATTATATTAAAATTATGTATGTTAATTAAAAAACTTTTATGTCTAACATTTGAATATTTATATTATTTTTTAATATTTTTTTATTGTATATTTTCCTTTCACATGAAAATATTTAGTACTCTCAATTTAAGTGTTTAACAGCATAAACCTTTCATTTACTAGGTAATATAAAATAAAATAAAAGTTCTTTACTTATTATTATTAATTTTTGTTTCATTTGAAGAACTCTTTTGTTTCCCTAAAATAATTTTTGTTATTTCTCAACCATTGAGTATATATGTTGATATTTGAAAAGTTTTCTTAGATCTCTAAGATATTTGTCATCTTATCATACCCTTAAATATACATTTGTTTTTCTTTGTGTGATGCCTTTCAATAGTCTTCAAATTGTTTATGAGACACACATTTGTTAATTTGTTAATTTTTTTATTTTTTTATTTTCATCAGGTAGAATATTATTTCGATAAATTTTATCTAATTATTTTTTATTTTCTAACTCATTACAATCATACTTTAATTTTTTCACTATAATTGTATAAAAAAAATTTATTTACTACAATAAAAAAATTTAATGTAATTGCCATGAATTTTTTTTATCACCATCCAACATATATTGGAGTGCAAAAGATATAAAATCTATGATAAAATTTTATTATTATGTTTATTATCTGTTTTTTGCGTCATTTTTTATCAACCATTGAGTATATATGTTGATATTTGAAAAATTTTATTAGATCTTTAAGATATTTTTCATCCTATCATACCCTTAATTATATATATATTTTTTTTTGTGCGATTTCTTTCAATAATCTCCAAATTGTTTATAAGACACACATTTGTTAATTTTTTAATATTTTTATATTTTGTTTACTTTCATCATGTAGAATATTATTTCGATAAATTTTGTCTAATTATTTTTTATTTTCTAACTCATTACAACCATACTTTAATTTTTTCACTATAATTGTATAAATAATTTTTATTTACTACAATATAAAAATGTAATGTAATTGCCATGAATATTTTTTTACCACCATCCAACATATATTGGAGTTCAAAAGATACACGATCTATGCTAAAATTTTATTATTATGTTTATTATTTGTTCTTTTCGTCATTTTGATCTAGTAATGTATTATAACTTTTATTAGTGTATAAAAAATATATTTATTATAGTTTAAAAAATTGAAGTAAACAAACATTTAAAATATATTTTAATTTGAATATTTTTTTCCTTTTATATTATTTTAAAAATATTTTTTAAATTTATAACTAGGTTTCATTAATGTTTGAAAAATTTAATAAATGATTTGGTTCTCATGAGATTTTATTTGGTATTCTAATATAAAATGTAAACAATTATAATTTATTTTAAAGTATTAGATATCGAAGAAACAAATAATCCTCCTAATATTGAATATTTGATAATATTATGTTTCCTTTATCGTAAATTTTTATTATTTTATAAAAATTAATTAAAATTAATATTAAAGTAGTAAGAAAACGGGTACGGGTATGGGTACAAGATTATACCCGTTACCCGGTGGGGATGGGGATGAGACAAAAATTTGATACCCGTTGGATTTAGGTATTGAGATGAGGATAAATTTTTTTTACGGGTATGGGTCTGGGATAGTAAAACTCGTCCCTGCTCCGCCCCGCTCCGTTGCCATCCTTACACATATAACATTATTCATAAACTCTCATAAAATTTTCATTTAAATATTTTCATTCATCCCTTCAAACTTCTTAACTCAAACAACACCACAATTATTTTCTCAAATACATCTATTCACTCGCTATCATACCCACTCTCAATCCAAACACACCCTAACATATTATTTCATAGGTTCAATATTAAAATTTCTGAGTTGTTATCTCATGATGAAAATGTTTCATATTCTGAAGAGAAACAAAGTGAAGAATCACATATAAAAGATTCTTTTGACATCAAAGAAAATGACTAATGTATGACTAATGTATGTTGTATTCATATAGCCTTTTTGAATCCATAAATAAAGATAGCATATAACAAATTTATTTACTTTAAATATAATTTTTTATTAAGAATAACATAATCATTTATTATATTATAGATATTATTCATAATATTCAGTTTAAATTATTAAAATATTTATAATTAATTAATTAAGTTTATATATATATATATATATATGAGAATGTTTAATACTCTCTCAATTTAAGTGTTTAATAGCATGAATATTTCATTTACTAAGTAATATAAAAAAAATTATCTTCTTTACTCTATTATTATTAATATTTGTTTCATTTGAAGAACTCTTATTTCCCTAACACAATTTTCGTTATCTCTCAATCATTGACTACGTTGATATTTAAAAAAATTTGTTAGATCTCCAAGGTATTTATCATCTTATATTACCCTTAATTATATATTTGTTTTTCTTTGTGCGATTTCATTCAATAATCTCTCAAATTGTTTTTAAGATACACATTTGATATTTTTTATTATTTTTATTTGTTATTTATTGTTATCAGTTAGAATACTATTCTGATATATTTTATATACTTATTTTTTATTTTCTAACTTATTATCAATCATACTGTAATTTTTTCACTATAATTGTATAAATAAATTTTATTTATTATAATATAAAAATTAAATGTAACTGCCATTAATTTATTTTTATCACCATCCAACATATAATGATGTTCAAAAGATACCATATCTATGTTAAAGTTTTATTATTATTAGTTTAGTATTTGTTCTGTCTATGATTTTGATCAAGTGATATATTATAACTTTTATTAGTATATAAAAAATAGATTCATTAGAATTAAAAAGACTGAAGTAAACAAACATTTAAAATATATTTTAATTTGAATATTTTTTTTCTATTATATTTTTTAAAATATATTTTTAAAATGTTATCAATTAGGTTTCATCAATATTTGCAAATTTAATAAATGTTTTGGTTCTCATTAAATTAAATTTTATTTGGTATTCTAATTTGAAATATATACAATTATAATTTATTTATAAATATTTGATATTGTAGAAACAACCTCTTAATATTGAATATTTGATAATATTATCTTTCCTTTACCGTAATTTTTATTATTTTATAAAATTAATTAATTAATATTGAAACAGTAAGAAAACGGATACGGGTATGGGTACGAAAATGTACTCATTACTCGATGGAGATGGAGATGAGACAAAAGTTTGATACCTATTGAAATATACGGATGTCGATGAATTTTTTTATGGGAATGTATATGAGATAGCCAAATCCCATGTTCCGTTGTCATCCCTAATCCCTAGTTACAAATATATAGATTTAAAAGATTTAAAACCAACAAGTTAAAACAAATTATAGTTATTTATTTAAATAATGGTAATATTAAATAATATTCATATTATTAATATTAATAATTCAACGAAAAATTGAAATTAAAATATATAATGATTAATTAAAAATAATGTTAGAAATATATGTAAGTGTTGATTAAATAATAATAATTATAATAATAATGAATAATTAGAGAAAAAAAAGTTGAATACAATATTATTTTGATTAAGTTAATAACATTAGAACAAAATATATATATACTCATTGATGAAATGATACCGAAGGATCAAGCATATTTCCAAAAACGCAAAACAAACTCCATCTAGTATTAGATGATCTTTGATTATTTCATTTTTCCAATTTTTATGTAAAGGGTGTAATATATTTATTAGATAATTTTATTTTAAACATGATGTTGTCTAAAACCTGATTCTTTTAAATAAAATCCTTAATAATTTAGAATAAATAAGAAAAAGAATATAGTTACTTGTTGTCAAGACCTAATAAAATATATTTTTAAAACAAATTCAAAAATAATGGTAAATAAAAAATAATTAATTAGGATTTATAAACAAAAAAGTCATTTGAGCCCATCTTCGTGGCCCAACTTTTGTTAAAAAATAATATAAACCTAATTTATTTTAATTGCACCCAATTTTTCATATTCTTATCACTCATATTTTTTTTACTGCCAACCTAATGTTCAAATTTTATTTTCACACTCTAACTTTTTATTTGCGGTGAAACTTTTCTAGGACAGTAGTGAAGGCGAAGGCGCTTCATTAGTAGGGGTTTATAAGCACTTAAAATTAATTATTATGATCTATTTGAAGTACATTTGAGATGGTGTATGCAATTTTTCAAATTTTTGAAATCTTGTTCAAAAAGTTTTTCTCAACTCTCCACTCATTTGTACTGGACTTTCCACATATTTCTGCAGTATATTTTTTTTTGGAACAGTAGCTGTAATGGATTTTTTTTGGGACAATAGTAAAGATACTTCATTAGTTGGGATTCATAAGCAGTTGAAACTAATTACTATGGTCGGTCTATTGGAAGTATATCTGAGATGATGTGTATAATTTTTCAAGTTTTTGAAATCTTGTTAAAAAATCCTTTGCAGCTCCCATTTATTTACATTGTTCCCACATATATTTGATAGCTACAGTGAAATTTGTTGAGATAGTAGTGAAGGCATGTCATTAGTTGGATTTCATAAACACTTAAAACTAATTACTATGATTCATTTGAAGTATATTTATGATGGTGTGTGTAATTTTCCAAATTTTTGAAATCTTGTTTAAAAAGTCCTTCGCAACTCCTCATTTATTTACATTCAGTTTCTCACATATGTTTGATAGCAACTGGTAATTTAAGATGGTGTTGATGCATTTTCTTTGGGACAGAAGGCAAGGCACACCCACAAAAAATTGAATGAGAAATATTAACTAACGATACCGTGCACACATAACACATCCACGAAAAATCGAACAAGAAATGTAAAGTAGATGAAACTCACACTCAAACAACGTACAATACTTTCAATTTCGCAAGGATCTCAATATCCTAAAACACCCCACACTCAAAAACGCGCAATTATCGAACCGATTTTTAAATTTTTAAAAGAAGACAGTACACGAACCACCAATGGAAGAAACGTCAATGATTTCTAAGAAGTGGACAAAGGAATGCCTTGATGAAGAAGATGAAGAAATACCCGACTTTTCACCATTTTTAAATATGTTTTCTCTGCCAAAGACAAACTTTTGCCCCAATACCACACATGAGCATCACAAAAAAAAATAGAAAATCAAATTCATAAACGACACGTAGACACTATAAAAAAATAGTCAAAATATCATTTTCGATAAAAAAAAATGAAAAATTATTGTCATGTCCCATGCCAACTCAGGTTGTCAACGGTTGTAAGAGAAAAAAGTGTTACTATCATTTTCGGTAAGAAATATACTTTAAAAATGAATAACAAAAAAAAAGAAACAAACATTGCATACGGAATTCGAGCACATAAAACGTGAGAACTTATTTCATTGTAACATAATTTGTAACTACATCCGAGCCTAGAAAACCGATACTTCACATACCAAAACGTCTCAAACACAAATCATATTTTGATTTACAAAGATCACCATAAATCAAAATCTCCTAAGCTCCATTACTCAATAACAGTGACCACCCATTATTTTCAATCAACTCCTCTATAATCTTCTTTAATGCCGGAGCACTAACAACACAATCTTTATTAGTAAAGCAGGATGTACCTTCTTCAGCTACCTTACAAAGTTGTGGATCTAAAGGAACTTTACCAAGAAAGGGTACACCCATTTCATTGCACATTTTCACTGCTCCGCCACCCCTGCTATCAAATACTTCAGTGCAAGCAATCAAATTCAGCATCTCTGGTGCTTTTTCTTTCATATATTCCCAAACCCATTGTGTAACATCTTTCTGCTCCCCATTATCAGACATTCTCAAAAACTTGAAATCTGTGATGGGCTGGCACAGACTACTCATATTCTCTACAACCCCAAGAACTTTCACGCCAACTTTCTTGCAAAAATTCACTTCTTTTCTCACATCAATTAGAGAGACTTGTTGAGGTGTGGTCACTATGATTGCACCATCTACTCCAGTGGGATCAAGGCATTGAACAATGGAAATGTGCTCATCTGAGGTTCCTGGTGGAGCATCCACGATTAGGAAATCAAGTTCACCCCAGTAGACATCTTTTAGAAACTGCTTGATAAGTCCATTTTTGCGTGGGCCTCTCCATATAACAGCTTCATCAGGGTTGGGAAGCATGAACCCAATTGACATGACCCCAAGGTTGGACTCCACATACACAGGAGACCAACCAAGGTTGCTCTGGTGTATCTCTTGACCTTCTAGGCCAAGCATCTTTGGGATGCTTGGACCACAAATATCAACATCAAGAAGACCTACTTGAAAATCCCTTGCTGCTAAAGCAAATGCCAGCTGGGCAGAGAACGTGCTCTTACCAACTCCTCCCTTTCCTGACAAGACCAATATCTTGTGTTTCACAGTAGCCATTCTTTCTGCAATGGGAACCAGATCTGCAAAAACAATGGTAGAAGGGAAATTTTTTCAAAAATGAAGGCAAATCAATTTCTCAACATTTTAAATTATTAAATGTTTTTAAATTCCCTATCCAACACAACCCAAGAGTACTACAGAAAAAACAGCAAGGGAGCACATGGTCTAACCATTAAGAAAAAATGCTTTATCACTATAAACCATCAAATGAAGGGAAAATAAGACCGAGAAGAAAATGCAGAATATAAAACATATTAAGCACTTTTTTTCTGTCCAGTCGGCTCAAGTCAATATCTTGTTGTGAGGACCCAAGAATATCTAAAACCTGTTAAGCACTTTTTTTTCTTCTCTGTTTGTGTTGCGTTGTAAATTTTATTATTTAACCTTTTAAATGTCACAGGCCTAATTGTGTTTGCTAAATAGCTAGCTTAACCATTTTGGTATGGGTCTCGCATTCCGTTTGAAGGTTGCTATCATGTCAATTGTCCTTAATTAAGAATAATTTATGTCTAAACTTAAATGATATCCAACTCCAACACATGGTTGAACAAATATATGTTTTAGTCTTCTACAAGATTATATGAAGGAACTGAGTACTTAGTGCTATGTTAGTTTTTACAGTATAAAAAGTTACAGCTACAACTACACACAACACTAGAACTACAAATTCAGAAATTGAATATGAAAAGGCTGGCACTGAGGCTCAAAATGCATTTTACGTTGATAGGTGGTCACATTGAAATAACAAACACTAACGTAGGTTCTAAAACAGACAGCACTAAACAAAGAGAATGAGATACCAACAAATTTCAGGAAGCAATATTCTGAAATCCCTATGCATCAGAATCAAATCAATATTACGGAATGGACTCTATTAATTTGAATAGGACAATCAGAAAAGAAGTTTATTTGAAGCTAAACTATACTTAATTACTCCTAACTATATCCAATAGTACACGGAATTAACGACCAGTTAGATTAAACAATAAGTAAACTAAGCAAAAGCAATGACACCTCGAATGTTTCCCCAGTCCTTGCTTGAAATTTCTTGACATAACAATGCCATCACAAAAAATTCCACATCCCTGACATGGGAATGACTGAAGAAAGAGATTCACTCCCTTCCCGCACTAGTCAATCCACATAAGCAGTGACAACAAAGCCTAGGGGAAAATCATCTACTAGCAATGTATACTAAATAAGCTGAGTGATAACAAAGCCTAGGAGGAAATCATATACAAGCAATGTATATACTAAATAACCTAGAACAGGCTTCCATAAATAAACCATGTCATTGTTTAGAAATTGATAGCCGCTGGAAAGTATAAAAGAATAAGAGTACCAGGGTCAGGTCCTTTGGGGGCAGTTGCACAAATTTGCTGATTTGGGCACCCTTCACATGCATCAGATTTTCCGGCAGATTCAGACTGAGGGCCTGGGCAATCTGTAAATGACACGATACAAAATACAAAACAATGATATTCATAGGTATATATAAAATTAGAAAAGTGAAAATCCAGAAACAAAAAAGAAATGCATATACATACGCTCATTGGCATTTTCAGGGATGTCTCCGTTCTCCATTGAAATTCTTCACTTGAGTTGAAGAAAAAGGTATAACTATTTAAAGAAAGGAAAGTACGTCACAACTAAGATAAGATTCGTGGTGCAAGTGTTTTGTCGAAAACAACAAACTAGCAATGACAGGCAAAGAATAAGGTTGTAAAATAAAAAGGCAGATCAAACTCAAACAAAACAAGTCTGTCAAACCACTGTTTTGAATTAGTGAAACTGCCTCCGAATTAAGTTGGCATTCTAGACAAGTCAGGGACCTATTCGACAATATAGGCAATTCGGATGGTTAGGATTAAGATTAGTCATCCCCAAAGCAGGAAAAAAGATGGGCTCTAGGAAATTGTAAGAAAAAGTGATATTTCAATGCCATGTGCCTGTGCTTTAGGGTTTATTCATTTGAAAATTCCGAGGAATTTAAAATAACAGCAAGCTGAATTGTTAATAGTTGAATACCTTCATTTGTAAAAGAATTCATTCACATAAATTATTTAGATCTATTTCATTACAAAATTTAACAAAGTAGCAAAGGTTCTATATGGATAATTTCAAAATTCTATGGAATTTAAAATGCAAGGAAACAGAAAATAGCAATGCAGAAAAGAATATAACAACTAGAAATGCAAGGCACCATCTCTGTCGCCCAAGGCAAACGCCTAACCATTTCCTCACCTAATTTCCATTCACCCTTTTGGTACTGACTCCCTGCCCTATAAACACATTCCCCATGGAATATTATCCCAGGACATATACTCCCTTTGTTGATATACACATTAGCTGTTCCATATACCTTGTAATTATTGGGTCTAAGTTTATCTCATTGAAAAAACCCTAAAAGGTAAATGTTATGGTGCATAAAGTGGTGGCACCAACTGGCTCCTAAA
>Ga0214543_1003502_pt1 | contig 30402 bp, 10 predicted proteins | sample CNSS2metaG_FD_160094 | JGI IMG/M metagenome (GOLD analysis project Ga0214543, IMG submission 160094) | Root nodule microbial communities from cowpea collected in UCLA plant growth center, Los Angeles, California, USA - CNSS2 | ecosystem: Host-associated > Plants > Roots > Nodule | place: USA... | reverse complement strand
TATATATATATATATATATATATATTACAAAAAATGTAACCTTTTGTGACAAACAAATAGTGCTGAGTATGAAGTCCAAACGCGTCTCATCAAAGGGCGTGTCCCATGTCCGACATGTATCGGACACTGACACTCGTACGACACGTATCAGTAAAGTGTCCAATTTGAAAGACATTTTTTTTGTCATTCATTAACATGATTTTGACATGACTTCAAGAGAATATTAATAACCACAAATTCAATGATTTTCTAAAAAATCCATAAACTTATAAATTTATCACATAAGTTTCTATTATGATTATAGAAATAAGGAAAAAGTATTATATGATCACTACTTTTCACTTTTTTTGATATTAGATAAATAAATTAAATTCATTTCTGTGTTAGTTGACAATGTGTTAGTTGAAAGTTTGAAAATAATATGTATATACATGTCGTGTCCTGTGTCCTATGTTTTTCAATTTTGCCGTATCTCCGTATCCGTGTCCATGTCGCATCTGTGTCCGTGTCCGCATCCAGGGTTCATACTCAGTATACATTTTGTCACTATTAATATACTAGTTGTGACAAATTTTTTATTTGTTATAAGTATTATTTATAACAGTGACAAAATGGAAAAATGTCACATTAAGTTTATTTTATATATATATATATATATATATATATATATATATATATTAAAAAAGAAAAGAACTTTTATTTTGGCTTGTGTCAATGCAAATGAATTGGATTGGCTTGTTTGTCGCCAAGGAATAGAAAGAAAACTGATTAATGATTTAATTTGTGTTCAACATCGTTAATAAATTGTGTTCAAATTTTGTTGATGATGGTAGCTAACTTTATTGATTAAGCTTAGGTAGCTGGATAGTCAAAGTGGCGATTACTAAAAAAGCAAAAGAAAAAACAAAAAATGTACTAAAACCGATGATACGTATTATCTATTATTAATGGCTTTGGTTTTAATGAGACTAATTGGTTGGTGGAGTGAGGCTCATGATATGTTGAGAAGAGAGAAGTGGAAAATACGTTTTGAGTAATAATAAAAACTAAAAAAGTGATGATATATATATTATTAATATTATTATGTTAGGATGGGTTTTGAAATGAAAAGCTTTTGGTTGTTGAGATGTTGTCAATATTGGGTCACATGCCATGAACTTGTTAATCACACAGAATCCATAACAACCACGTACTTTTAGCTTCCAAAATATAACAATTTAGTACTATAATAGAAACCACCAATCAAGTAGCACAAATAGTTATTATTTTATTAAGTTTCACGCAAACTCTCATGTGCAAGGAGACTTTCAAATTCAATATTAATGTTATTGCCTATAACTTATAATGTTTATTTGCAGAAATCTATAAAGGGAATAAATTTTGCTTAGGATGGTATCATCTTTAATGCCCTAAGGAAAAATAAAATAAAATTAATCTTCATAGATCCTAAGGTTGACATCAAATAACTAACTTACATTTATTTTAAATTTCATTTAACAAGTACTTCTAAAAAGTCTAGGATCCTGAGTTTTGATAGATACAAAATGGAAAAAGTTAAGCATACACCCATGGAAGGAATCTTCATAACTATATATATAAATACTACTACAATCCAATACGTTGGTTTTATGAACAATCATATAACTCATTTTATTTTTATTTTCAGATAAATGCATATTAAATAATATTACACATTAATACACATTATTTTTTGGGTTAACTATGATTATGATTTTAATTTATGAACTTTGACACAAAATTGAAATTCATTCTTGTTCGAAACTTTGGTACGTTTTGATTCTCTAACTTTAAAAATGAATAGATATAATCATTTTAACCTAATTAAGTTAAATTCCTTTGAAGTGTCAAAAAGGTTTCTTAGCGGACATTAAAGTACTAACATGTTAAATCATGTAAACAAACACGTTTTCAAAAGTATTTAACGTATTTTGGTTAAAATGGCTATATTTATTTATTTTTAAAATTTATAAATTAAAATATATTAAAATTTTGGACATAAATAAATTCTAATTTCGTATTAAAATTGAATTAAAAACATATTTAACCTTTATTTTTTCTAAATCTAAAGATTTTTTTACCATAAAGTATATCTATTGATGTGCACAAATGGAAGTAACACGGATGATAAATTTTTATAGTTGACAACATCACAAAAAGCACTCTAAGAAAATACAAAATCATATATACTAAAAAATATAAAAAAGATGAAACAATTTTACATAGCAGTGCAAAGTGCAGGCCTGTTTGTTGAATAAAGTTGAAGTTCATGTGTGATGCTGCCAACCCATGTGCTCTGCTTTGTAGCAGTGTGTTGTAGTGTTGCACAGTTATGCTAAAGCACAACACATTTTCACTTCATACATCTGAACACAAAACACCAAAACCCAGGTTTCATATGCACAATTCCTCCAAACTTTATACATTTAAGAGAAAAAAAATAATTTTTTAACTACTAAATTTTGATAACTTTCTCTTACAATTTTAAGTATCATTTTTTAAGTAATTTTTCATTTTTTTATTTTTAATATTCTAAAATTACTTAAAAAATGTCACCTCATATTATAAAAAAAAATTGTTAAAATATCCTTAAAAAAAAGAAAAGATTTTCCAGTTACCAATTCAATCGTTCTGCGCTTCTATCAAGAGGAAGAAGAAACTGTACAATAGTTTTTTTTTTTTTTTTGGGTAACCTTAGATAGTGTGGTGGGTAATTGCTATAGTTATGTTAATTTTAATTCTGATTTCACTGAAATCTAAGGAAATTTTCGTAAATTATAATTTTAAAATACGCATTTTTAAAATAAAATTTTATGTTAAAAGATAAATTCAATTACTTTATTAAAAAAATACAAAATATTTTAATTATTTTATCCAAATAAAATATAAAAAATTCAAAGAATTATTTATAAGTAATTCAAATATTACATATTTAATTTTCTTAAAATTATTGAATTCTTTCATCCAAAACAAAACAAGATAATATACTCAAAGATTATTTCTATTGATTGCCTTTTCTTTAAACTAACATTATTCCTATATATCAAAGTTGACTAGATAGATAGTTGTATATCACAAACCAACATGCCTTCCTCCCAAAAGTATAATATAATTGCTATATATAATAATCGATCAAGGCCACATAATTTCTTACACGTTTTTTTTTTTTTTCAATTCATTAATTGTCATATATCACCACTTTCTGCCTAGAGGGAAAGTAGACATAGAGGGATGGAAAATTTAATTATAATATTTTGAGCTTTTATTTAAAAAACACAAAGACATGTATCAATTAAATGAATTAAGCCCATTGACTAAAATGGTTTAAAGGTCTCTGAAAACTTACTTAATTTAGCAGTCATAGAAAATTCTCTGGCTTAATTATTGAATTTTTGTTTTCATTTATCGTTTCATATGACTAAAATGAATCAAATAGAAGGAATTTAAAATCCAAGTCATATTACCAATACTATGTTTGGTATTATCCTTTTTGACACACTTTCTCATGTTTAGATTAAAATCAATACATTCTCTTGTTTGTTAGGTCTTTAAATGGTTGATATTTTGTATATTTATATTAGAATTTCGATTTTCTCTTTTTTTTCTTATATTTTTTTTTCAAAATACACATTAATTATGATATTTTAAAATATGTTAAGAAAAATTTAAAAGTATTAACATTGATGTATTTTGAGAATACAGTAAAGACAATATAAAAATATATAATAGAGAATCTGAACTAGTTTATGTTACGAATTAAAACACAGTAAGTAAACGAGGAAATGAATTATAAATATAATGATTCTTTATAAAACTAACGTGATATTTTAAGAAACAGAACACGATATATTTTAATTTGGCTTAATTTCTCAACCATGGATTTGAACTGAAGAGTCTTTTTTGTTTTTTTTTTTTTATTTTTTATAAAGGCAACAGCAGTATCTAATGACATTGTCATTGAGAATAGTAATTTGTCCTATTCTTGAAACGAGTAGTCCTTTTCCTTTAAACTTCTCTTTAAATAAAAAAAAAAAAGTTAATACAATTTTGCAAAGATAAATTATTTGATTGCGAAACACTTTTAATAAAAGTCTAAGTTGTTAAATATGATTTTGTCGCTTAACTTTGAGTAAATTTTGTAATTAGTCTATTTTAAAATTTTAAACTAATTTAGTTTTTTATTTTTTGAAATACGTAAATTTAATTCTTTTAATCAAATTTGTTAGGTTTATTTGATGTTTTGTACATATTTGAGGATTAAATTTGAGTTGTTTATATTATTTGACATATTTTCGTTTTAATATTAAATCAAATATTATCATGAAACGTACTTAAAATGTCAAATAAATCTCATAAAATTTGATTAAAAAGACTAAATCGACGTATTTCGAAAGATGATGACTAAATTAGTCTAAAGTTTTAAAATAGACTAATTCTAAAATTCACCGAGAGTTAAGAGATCAAAAATATATTTAACCCCTATAAAATTAAACGATTCCAAAAGTAAATTTGCAAGATTGGAAAGAAATGGAAGCTGGAAAAGCTTTAACCATTGTTTAGTTGATAGGTTCTTCTCTAAGAAATTTTGTTCCGTAGTTGAAATAAGAAGCAAGGGAAGGGACCCCTTATATTTTGATGAGGATGGTAGAGATGGGACCCACATGTATGATTGGACAGTGCGTTGGAGCTATTGACCTAAAATTAACGGTTGAGATTGCGTAGTACAGAAGCATGGAGATGAAAGTGTTTTTTGTATTTTACCTTCTCAACAAGCATGTTAGGATATTCATCGATGAGGATGTGACTCTTTCTCTCTGTTGGGTCCTCAGTTTTGCAAGGTTCTTACAAACACACGTACCGACACACCCTATCAAATTATCTAACCATGTTTCTAAATTGTGACACTATGCATCTCATTAAGTACAATCACCATTTCAAACTCATCAACTCTCGGACATGCTTTTCTGTTTCAAATATTCGCCCCTATTTATCATCACTCAGACGTACACTTATTATCTGAACGTTGTTTTAGGTTAAGATCGATGTCAATTTTGTATATATGGATCGGATTCATGTTTTATTGGTGTATATTTAGTGAAAGAAACTTGGAAATTCATGTTATACCGTGTATTGATTAGTCTAACGTTGTCACGAACTGTGTAATCCTACTTTGTTTGAGGTATGGTCAAAGACAAGGCCACAAGTAGTAGGACACAGTTTCATGAACTGAAATTTGTTTTCATTAATTCATTCTTCACACCTAAACTTAAAGTTTAAAACGGGGGTTCAAACGTTGTGTTGCATAATGTAATCATTAGGAGGAGAAGACTAGTTACAAAAACATAATTAAGAATGTTGCAATTAGTGGTCGGTCATGTGGATTGCTTTGGCAGCAGGTTAGATTTGAAGACACACTACACAAAATTAGCGACGACCCCGCATGGTTGTGTTTCCTCCATCACTATCTGATTTGAAAAGCTGATTTGAAGTATCAAGGTCTGGTAAAGTGCACAACCATACACTCTCTTTCTAACAAACAACTTTGCGAGATTTTAAGGCCATTTCATATTGTTAGTAGCTACAAAAATAGCATTTTTTTTTGTTCATTTTATTTGCTGTCAATGAAAAAAACACACACCCTTTGGCCTTGGTGTGTAATTTTTTTTCAAAATCAGTGATTATTTCTCTATTTAGAAGACACAACAAAGAAACAACACATTAAAATCAGTAAATAATCTAAATTTATGATTTTTACGACAAAATCACTTGTGTAGTTTGTCAAAAGTAATCGACTTTTTAGATTGTAGTGGAAGTGATTAGGGTCGGCAATTAATTAATAGTGTGCGAATAATTTATTCTTTGATCTTCTTGGTTCATGACTTTTAATTGCAACTACCATTTCTAACCACTCCAACTTCCTTCAATCATGCATTGTATAAGGCAGGTAGAGCCATGGCTTTGGCTACCATCTTAGGCCATCTTTTGCACCTTTCACATAATTCCTTCTCTTATTCATTTCTTTAACAACCATTTATTTCAATTAAGTTTTCGAACAAAGAGATTGGGATGAGGTGGGGTCCCTTTGCTGTTGAAATTCAAGGATATTCTAAACTACTTTTTAAATAAATACTTTCTTTATGTCATTTTAATATGCTTCCGAATCATCACGATAAAATATCTCTCCTTTTAAACTTCTTTATGACTGCAATTTTTTTTTGCATTTGGGAGACCATTTATTTGGCTATCAGCAAATTTTTACACACTCTTTATATTTTTTACTATTTAACTATCAATTTTTTTTTCACAAATATAAAAGTTAACTTTTTTAACGAGCAAAAGGCTCTTAAAAGTAGACTGTGAACTGTTATAAGTAGTGTAAAAAAAAATACTTTAGTTTGGTAACAGTACTAGGAATTCATATCCAGCAAAGTATGGGTGTTTGTTAATCTTTGCCATCCCCTGCTGCTGCTGAATTGCACCAAGCTCTACGAGATTCTATCACAATATTATACCTCTTCCATGTGAATGATTGAAGGCATGGGCATAGATCTTGGCTAGTTGCCGGACCACAAATGGTAAGAACATATTCATCATCAAGTGAAGAGGCATAATTATTTATGAATAAATAAAATATTTTAAGTTAAGTTTATGTTGGAAGTTCCACACCGACTAGAGATAAGGCCAATTTATAATATGTAAGTGGGTGCAATCCTCATCTTACAAGCCGGTTTTGTGGAGTTGAGTTAGGTTTCAAACCCACTTCTAACATGGTATCAGAGCCAAGTTAGAGTCTATCTTAGCGAACTTTCTTGAATATTTTGTTCCATCCGGTATCGGATTACATTGGATATAAGGTCAATTCACAGTATATAAGTGGGTGCAGTTTAATTGTTCTAATTTTAGACTGTATCATTTTACATCTTTGTAGTGATTTAAAGGAGAAAATAAATATATATTTGAAAACTGAAGAAAGAAAGAAAAAATGACATTAAACTCTGGACATGTAAGCATAACATGCTTTACCAGTGAATCAGTGAGAAAATAAGGCAAAATAGTTGACCATTACATCATCATTCATTCCAAATACGAGTAATAATCATGAAAATAGATGATGTTCAGCTACAACCTGTGTGGTAATCATACTGCATAACTTTGTCATAAAATAAGCGCAACAAATCTTAGAATTATTTTTTATGCATGTAAAAACTGCAAAAATATTCAGCAGTTGGATATGCCAAAACTGATTAGGTTGTTTTTTCTATGGATTTGTTAAGCGTTGACAGGTTCCTGAATGAGACAAATCTGCTACACTAAGTTTATTTATATTTTTATATCTATATAGTTTTTTTTTTGGTAATATTTGTGATATTTTTATATAATTATTAATATATTTAGCAATGTGAATGGATGTAATGATGGTGCATGCATTAGCAAGTTGACTTGTGTGAGGCTGGAAGACCACATTTTGCATCTGTCTTGAAACCACATGGGATGATTGTCAAAACAATATAATCTGATTGGTTCCCACAAGATAGAAAAATAGATAAATGCCTAATAATACCAAGTGCATATCGCACCTGTCATAAATCATGTTCTACTTTGATTGAATGAGAATCTTTTAGTTTTTTTTTTTTTATTTTCGCAAACTAATATTTTATTTTATTTTTTGTCTTTTTCCTATAAGCCCTAATAAAACTCACCTTATATTGTCATCACAATTATAATCACTCTCAAAACTATTTTTGGAACTAATTAATTGATATATATTATTTTTTCGATTTATTTTAAATCAAAACACTTGAACGAGTTTATACATGATTCGTAACAACCCTTATATCGATTTAATGCATAACCCAGAAAGAGTTTTATAATTTGAAATATAATTATTGATATTTAGAGAATAGTAGTAGGCCCAGAAGAAAGAGCCCATGCCACCAGGCCCACCAGAATCCATACCGAGATGATGTTTTGAGATGGGCCCAAAAGGTGCAAATGCAACCAAACAAACAAACCCAAACTAAACCCACTTTGTATTTCGTCTTTATTGACCAAAATCTCACGGCTAGATCCACCAGTACGAATGTGGGCCAATTGCCTCTGGATTTTAATTATCTTCATTTCAAAGTTACTAGTATTTTAGTTCTAAGTGAATTGAATTTCATTTTTATTAAATGAATATCTCGACAGATGGATTGTTATAATTTACTGGAAAAATATTGTGCTAATTTTATAGTTTCATATTAAATAATATTTCAATTCAGGGATTACTACGATTTGCTTGAAAAATAATAAGCTATTTATTTTGTAAATTCATTTAGCATACTTGGTTGTGAAATATTACACAGTGAAATGGGTTGTCAAAATTAGATATTATATTCTAAGCAGTTTAAATTAGTATTTGATATTTATAGTTCAACAGGTTTTTTTTATTTTTTAAGTCTCTATAAGGATTAGAAAAAAATTAAAAAAATAGTAAATTAAGGTTAAAAAAAATAAAATGAAAATGTTATAATATAGAATAAAAAAGGTAAAGTTAGAGAATGTAATTTTCCAATGTTATAATATTCTCATGCACATTTTAATTCAGTCAAAATATTCTCATACAATATTATAAAGTAGTGAAATAAAAATGAATTACATTCTTTTCGTTGTCTTCTCATAAAAGCCTCTTAAGTCCGTACACAGCACATATTCTTAGTGATACATTTCTAAATTAAACCCATGCATATTCTTATTCTTTATTATTGTTGTTATTGTTAGGAAGTGGTGGATATGTGATAAGATAGATTAAGATGATTTTGCCGGATTTTTTTTTCCTATGCACATTTTCTTTATTCCCTATTCAATGTTTAGCTTTTTTTTATCCGTACTTTACAATTTCTTGGTACTTGCCCTCTTGGATTTTGTTCACAAGTTAGAATTTCCGTGAACATGAAATACGATGAACCAAACCAATTAGTAAAATCATGGTAACAACTAACAGCTAAATTTGAAAACGTCAAATCGGCATGCTCTTTTCTTTGATGATGGAGCATTAAGTTGGAGACAAAATAGTGAAACGCCCATTACTCAACTTACTTTAATACCCCATTAGCTGAGGCATGAAAGACACGACTTTGTACGCTAACACAGAACTAGAGCCACAAATGGCTAAAAAAATGCCCATAATGTCACGCCACTGCTGTGTGTTGGTTTGATTGAACAGGAAGATCCATGCACTGCAACCAATCGTCAGAGACTCACATGCTTATCCTACACTCCCCAACAACCATATCTCAAATGTCTTCACAAAATCTTAATACTTCATGGCAGGGCTCAAATCTCAAAGCTTCACCAAGCATGGTTTTTTATTTTTTTGTTTCAGAAAATATGGAAACAATTCATGATCGGATTCAGAAACATCTTTGGTGTCAGATTTTTTGTTAGATCCTTACAAACAGTATGCTTTTTTGGGAATGATTTTGATAAGTGGTAAACAGTAGGACTACATGGCAAGCGACATACTGACAGAATACAACTTGTTTTTTTCTTTCACACAAACACAAAACACCCTGTTGAAGGTATGCTGCAAAATTTACACATCACAGATCCTTCAACAACATCATTAACTCGCGTACATAAAATACAGGTACTCTCACTCCCACAGTCAAATCTTCGGAGGTTTTGTAAGTTTGAACAGAACAATCTTAAAACAAGTTTGTTAAGCATAACATAAGACATAAGACAGACATAATAAACAATACAAGGATTGATGCAGCTTAGTATGAGATTCTATCCACTCAAAAACGCCTTCGGTTCTTGCTTGATTTGTTCACCTCCCATAGCCCAGAGAGGCTTTTAATACCGCAGATAATTTGATGGATAGAGATGAACACTGGCATTTTCTAGCTCCTGCTTTTACTTTTTTCAACAGCCCTGGGAGCTGCAAGTACGCACAAAAACATGTAAATTCAAACAAGTGATATGAATAGACTAAACTTTTAACAGAAGTTGAAAGCAGATTCAAACAATTGCCGCCACAGTAAAATAATTTCAGCTTAGGTTTCTGTGATTATCTTCTGGTTTCTGCCACAATCTTAGTTCACATTTATTATATTATAAAGCATTCTTGCCACCACCACTGCACAATTGAAATAACTACCAGGCAATTTGAAATTTTTGTTTGCCTATTGATTGTTAAACTATTTAACCATGTTATATATGCGTTGAATTGACGAACTCGAGGCTTGTTCCTTCATTGCTTTTCCTTTTCTACGTACTTACACGATTTTCAGACAAGTATGTTCAAAGTTATACTTATGAGATAAGATGGGTTCGATAAAACATACCTAAACCAATGGCATCAGAACTCTTCATGATCCTCAGCCTCTTGCATGTTTCAATAAACATCCTGCAAAGAGTTGATACATTGTTTTTGAAATTTGTTAAGGGAAACAAACATTATGCAAGTTCATTTCATGAAAGATTAAATTAGGTACGCAAAAAGCTTTACCTAAATATATCAAAGTGGTTTTCATCGATGGAAAAGTATACATTATTATTATCAGGAGACGAAGAGATACCACATTATTGTAATAACCACAACATTTCACTTGCAGAAAAAGTTTTTAAATGTTCATATACCCATCGCAGCATTACACCATATAATTCATAGATAGAGTAAGATTTTGCCAATTGCCATTAAACCAAAATTTGATATAAATAAATATAGCTAGTCTAGCTGCCGAAAAAAATAGAGTATGTATTGTTCTTTAAGAGAAAACCTAAATTACATATGGTTTTACAATCAAAATAGTTAAGAAAATCAATCTTACTCCTACAAGTTGCTATTGCTACAAAATACCACTACCTCAACAAAAGTAAATCATGATCTCATAAAATTGCATAGTTCTATTACTATGCTCAAAAAATAAAAGTTGACAATCGCTGGAAAAATATTATCAAGACTGAAATTTATTTATCCAGTACTAATAATTTAATTTCAAATTAGTCATTAACTCATTATGCATTCAGAAAATTCCTTTGGAAATTCATAGACAGATAATAGCACAGCAAGGACACTTACTCAGCATGTAAGAATATGGAGGTTCATATGGCATGGACTAACAATAAATCGGTTAGTTTCCCAACAAATCTCACATGGATAAACTTTTATGCCATCTTAGAACTGTGCTGGATTATATATTATAAATTAGTCTTATCTCGAACAAGAATCCTATATTTCCATAGAAATGGAAGTTGTTTCTTAGTATAGTTTCCTAGTTTCACCTTTCTTTAAAATGTTTTTACTTTGAAATAAAACAAATTTAAAAATATTCCAGGGAGTGATAAGTATTTATCAACAATATTTGGATGGGACTATCACTCCCGGGAATCCACGATGTCCCCTACAAAACAGGAAATGCATTCCACAGATCCACACCCAGAGGTTGTAACTAGTAGCTCATTTCATAAGTTAGTTGAAGTTTCATATGAAAATTAGCTACAAGTTACTCAAATCTGTTTCGTGAACAAACCTTTCACGCAAATATTTTTTCTACAATTTATCAAAGTTCCTTTCCAGAAAACAGAGATACGAAACATGGATAGAAGAACTAAAAAGTGATATGCAGATATGATAAATTTAAAAATTATACAACACGATGCAGCTAAGATTCACCATAAAGGTAATATAATAATCATTAAATCAGAAATCCTAAACTAATATGAAGATAAAAATATATAGACACAGTAAAATACTATATTAATCTAACTATGCAATCAATTTGAAGTTTTAGTGCTTCCTAGCTTCTTTCACAAGACAAGCTAAGAGGAATCAAAACTATATCATGAGAAAACACATTTGAAGAATATAAAGTTGATGTCACTGAGGAATTTATTCTTTTGGAGAAAAGGCAGTGGAAAAGTAAGTACATATGAGTTAAACTTACTCCCAGGGAACATCACCCACGAGCATCCAATCGCCATCTTTGTCCTCATATGTAAGAACATATTCTGATCCATGAAGAAGGTCCTTCAGCTTGGTTTCATTCAGCATTTCCCTGCCCAGAATTCCATGAGATCCACACTGACCTGTAATCATACCAAAACAAGCAGTAACTGGATCCAAGCAGACTGTCCATGTAAATAATTGAAAAAGGTCAAGTTTTAAGGTCAATTTTTTCTTCCTCACAAAACTATTTTTTTCTTACTTATGGTAAAACAGCTGAACATCTTCTCAAGAGCAGAAGATAATTCTGGATATGCAGAGTAGTTATTCAAGTCCACTTTCCTTAAATAGGGAGCACCATCCATACTGACTTTGACGAACAGTGCACCAACCCCCACTTTTCCATCAACTTCTTCATTGTTCTTTGAATTAGTTGCCAATGAATTCTTCCTAAATGATCTTATAGGGGGCCACCCCACAACCTGAGCCCTGAAACACAAGCATGACATGGTTAGAACCAACTTCCCAAACTTAATGTGATCGGTTATAGTTTTCCACTTACTTGGTAGCTGGTGCACTGTTATTGTTATTTGCAGAACAATCAATACTTGGTCTAGTTTCATTGACAGAATGAGGCTCCTTTGCTATTGCTGCTTCTTTCATTTTGTTTTGCTGAGTCCCAGCCTTCTCAAGTGTAGAACAAGGATTTAATCCCAAGTTAGAACCGGGCCTCGGAGATAGTATAGGATTGTTCTCCGAATCAACTAGGAACTTCCCCTGCATGATAGATTAGGGTAAGACAAAAAACTTAAAAAGTACATAACATATCCTTCGAGTGAATTGGTGTTTACCTCTGAGAAGCCATTCATGGCATCTGAAAACCCTCTCTTGTTTCCCAAAATAGCAGTCTTGGTTGAAGAATGGTGATCATCAGTGAGAGGACGCAAAGGAAACAAGGGTTTTTCATCAAATTGAGTTGAGCTTCTTAAGCAAAAATCGGAATCTCTTTCAGGGGATTGTGATCCCGGAAGCCCAAGCCTGAGCTCTGTGGCTTTCAGGTTCAGGTTACTTTTAGTCTCTTCTGAGAAGGACGGAACTGAACTGTCCACAGAAGAACAATCAGATAAACCCATGTAGTTGCGTTCTTTCAATTCTAAGGTCTTCAGGCACACACTTTCCATGGTGGTTGATGAGGAAACCAACAAAGTGACATTGCTTTTACCCTCCTCCTCCCCTATTCCCAGCAATGGTGGAGACATCACACTTTAACCCAAAGCACCCAATTTTTGTATGCCCTATCAAGCAATCACACCATTTCACATTTTTCATAAAGCAAACTCAGTAATCTCAACTATCTAACTTTACATGCCACAACCTTCAAGATCGGCAAGCATACAAACAGGAAACATAAAAGCTACACTGAAAAACCCTAACAAACAATTCATCTCAGAACTTCTACAATGTATTGAATTCAAGTATACCTATCTTTTCAAAAATTCTTTGATTTATCCCCAAAATGCAAGAAATTATTAACAATCATCAAACTATATATCTTGTTTAAAGTTTAAAAATGCAAATTCCAAATTTGACATTTCGGATTTGAGTCTTGGGTGTTAGAAGAAACACACAAAATAACAATAATAATTACATAAACAACAAAAATATTAGAAAATATAGCAAACAGGTAATTATTACTTTTTCTGGTGGAAAAAGGTTAAAAAGTTCTAAAAAATAACCCAAAAGGATAAATCTTGAGAACAAAAAAATAAAAATGGAGAAATTAAGGGCTGAGGGAGAATTCTGAATTTATGAACCATACTCTTCACTCAATTGTTTAACATCATCTTCTATAAGCAAACTTCAGAAAAAGAGAAGAAGAAAAAAAGATCAGTCCTTTACGCGCAGACCATGAAGAGATATAAATGGGGGAAAGATCACAAACTATTCAGTAAATAAAAATAAAAAAAAATAAAAAACTCCCTAAAAAAAGAAGAGAAAGAAAGAAAAGATCATACTTGTCTGAATGCCCTGAAAGGAATTTGTTAAAGTGTTTACAAAGATTGAAAACTATCTTCAGCCATTAATAATGGGAAAGACAAAGACGCATGGCAAAGTAAGAGGCATGAAAGCAAAAAGGGTAAAAACAAAGACACACAGACAGAGGGGTTGGTTGCAGAAAGGTTCCAGAAATTCAGGGTCCAATTGCTTAGTTCAACCAACATAAGAAAACAAAACGTGGAAGCAAAGCACACAAGCTGCAATATTAAAACATTTTACCTGAAAAAAACAGAAGATCAGAAAGGATGAAGAGGAAGAAGAAGACGAAGAAGAAGAAGAAGAGTGATTGAAACTTTGAGATGAAGAGAAGATAGAGAGAGAGAGAGAGAGAAAAAAAAACTAAGGACCCTCCATTGGGCATAAAGTAACTAAAGCTTTTGCTGTCTGATGTGAAACTCCATGCATTAAAATATATGATTTTAATAAAAAGGAAAGCCTCCTGTAAAAAAAACTGCGCTTTGTGTAATTTCCAATTTTCCTCGTATGTCCAAGACAAAGTTTGTTTGCACTATCACTTCATTTTATTTTAATTTTAATTTTAATTTATTTATATTTGAGTAAGGTACTGTCACCTTTTTAATAATATTCCGCCGAACATATACTATGGAACACACCTTGAGTCCTGGATGGCCCTGCTTTTCTGATGATTGAGAGTGCACCCCTGATTTATTCTTCTTGCATCAATTCATCTCTTGAAACTAAGAGCTACATGCCAAAACTTTATTTTAAGACCCCGTTTACTATTTTTCTGTTCTAAATTTTCCAGAATTCTCAACAATTCCTGTATGCTTCCAAAATTATCAAATACAAACTTTATGAAACAGAAAGAAAATACCGTGTATCATATCATTCTGTTGCAAAATTTTTGTTTTCATTTTGTTCAAGTGGGTATTGTGATGAGATTTTCAAGATAAAAACATCGAAATATGAATATAATTTATTTTTTGTTTAATTATTCGTTTAATTATTGTTTTTATTTAAAAGTGTTAAATTGATTGTCTCGTCGTTTTTAGTTTTTCGTTTTTTTACAATTTTTTTCTATTAAATTTCTTTAAAATGATTAATGATTTTTCACTAAATTTAATATTAGAATTGTGTTAATTACACCATCAAAACAAATCATTTTTATCAAGAACTTTAATTTTGATAAAAAATAATTTATCTTTTTAAAAAAAAATAACAAACGAACTAAATTGTTTCATTTTTTTAAAAAAATGTGACCATACGGAGATTACAAAAATATGGATGATTAACTTAATATTTTTGAATAAAAATAATGACTCAAAAAGTAATTAATCTTTTATTTTTATTTCATATAGGACTTAATTCAAAAATTCATTTATAAAATAGAGTTAATTATATATATATTTTTTTTAACTTTTAGTAAAAATTGAAATTATACTATTTTTTAAACTTTGGAGTAATTTAGATCTTCATCTCTAAAAATGTGCAGATTTAATTCTTTTTATCAAAATTTTTTTAAATTTATTTGACGTTCTAAATACGTTATTACTATCATAAAATATGTTCAAAATATCAAATAAATTTAATAAAATTTAATTAAAAGAATTAAATCTATGTACCTCTGAGAGGTTACATTTATCCAAAATTTCAAATAAAAACTAGTTTTAATTTTCACCGAAATTTAAAAAATCAAAACATATATAGCCCTCGACAATATGAAATAAAAGTATATATAAACTTAAGTTTAACTTTAGAAAACAAGACATAAGTTAAATTATTTTGTAGGAGACAAGCACTTGAAATTTGGAATTATATTTAATTTTTGTTCCGTAAAAATAAGATAAATAAGTTGAAGGAATGAAATAAGGGAAAATAAAATAAAAACTAAGGAGATTTAATTAATTGATATAAAAATAATATTTGGAATGCTTGTATAGGAACAAACTCCACTCATTTACTAAACAAAGGTGACAAGATTCTCCCATTTCATTGATCCACCTCTACAATATGCCAAGTTAATGCAATTACCATAAATGCCCACACAAAGCCACAGGCATGACAACTATATGGATCCCACTCATTACTCTCTCTCATGCATGTTGTGGGTCACAGTTGTAAGGTTCTTAGGTGGACACAAAAGGGTAAATAAGGAAACAACATTAAAGTATTTTAATTGTACATTCTTTATGGTTCAAACTGTTTCCCTCTTCAGAGTGCTCTAGGAGTACAGCAAACCTGAGAACGAACCACTAGGCCACCACATTAAATTTTTCAATGCATTGTGGTCCAACAACACTATTTTATCCAAAATAAGAAACATAAATACAACACCAAAGTTTATCAACCTACTTCATTACAATTTTGTAGGGTTCTATTCAGTCAAAAATGGTTTATTGTATACAAAAAACAAAAATGATAACAATGTAGTTTTCACAACACAACTACACCTTTTATTGTCTCAGTAGTTTATTTTTTTGGAGTAGTGAAATCCTTTACAAGATTAACTTGTAATTTTTTTTTAATATTTTAATAAAATAAATACTTCTAATATATTATATAACACCTTTTAAATATATTCTCAATTATTTATGGAAAATAATAAAAAAGTCAATCTTAATGTTATTTATCAATCTTGTCTATAGTTTTATAATTTTTAGTAAAATATAAAAAACATTATCTTAGTACATCTTGAACTAACTTGCTCGCACAAGGAATTGTTCTTGCTATTTCACTATTAATTGTATGTTAAATGTAATCATGTTGTTCCCAGAAAAAAAAAAAGATGAAAGATTAAGAACGGATAAAAATGTTTGATTGTATTTTTAATAAAATAAAATAAGATGAGTGAGTTACTTAAATATAAAGTGACATAAATGAACTTGCTTTTAATTCATTTAGAAATCTATAATGGATTGGTTAGGCCACATCATTTAAAGCACTAAAATTTTTTTTTTTCCTTTAATTGTGTGAATCTAGTATCAATAATAAAACTATGAACAAAAATATAATCTTAATTAAATCAATAGTATATGGAACAAGTGGTTAAGGATGTGCAGGAACTAACACTCCCTATGAGTGTAAGTTTGAATTATTCTAAGTTGGTGAATAACCTTCTAATGGTATTGGCATCATGTCCACAGAAATGAGAGTATTTTTATTATACTACTTTTTTTCTAAATTATTTTTCTCAATTTTTACAAAAAAGGAAAAAAAAACATTTCATAAATTTTAACTTTCACTACTTGTTATAACCGATACAAAATAAAGTTTTATTTTTGTTTTCAAAAAGTATTGCTTTGAAAAAACTTTTAATTAAGAGATTGAAATTTCTTATAAGTATGATATTAAGAGGAAAAACTATTAAAATTCATGAAAGCATAAATTGGTGTGGAAGAAAAGTGAAATTGTGTTGGAGTGTGAGAGTTGAAAGGTGTAGAGAGAGAGAGAGAGAAAAAAAAAAGATTAAAAATAGAAAGAGTGTGTTTGGAGACAGAAAAAAAGAGTATAAAGTGAAATGATGTTTTGGGAGACAAGAAAGCGGCTTTTAATTTTGGATTGCCGGGTTCAGAGTGTGACATATAACCTCTTCTCTTCACAATTTCTCTGTCACGCTCTCATTTCTGCGACTCTTTATCACTCTCCAACCACAATCTTCCAACACTTCATTCTCCATATCCAACCTAACAAAAATATAAATCTAACTATTCTGCTCAATAAAATTATATCAAATAAATGTTTTAACTAAAATATTTTCATTATCTATTTATTAATAATAGATCATACATAAATATTACGGTATCTAATATGTACACCCTACTTATCCATAGTTATTGGATTTTAGATAGAAAATGAGTTACTGATAATAAACTATAAGAAAAATATAAACAATGGAATTGTTTAGAATTTTACTATAGATCTTTTTGTTTACGTCTACTTTTAAACTTTTAATGTAACTTATGTAAATTTACGTTTTAAAAACTAACTTGTTTGTGTATAAATTTTATTAGATTATACTTTAGGATCGAATATTATTTGAATTTACATTTTAAATTATTTTATTTTACTTTTTTAAAACTATTTATAATATCATATGTAGTATAAGATATTTGTCAGTGATTATTACTATGAGTAAACAAATAAAATATTTTAAACGAGAAAAATACTAAAAATATAAATTCATCCATTCTCTTCCGTCATCCAACACCTTACATTCTTTAACATTTTGTCTTAAAATATTTTCATACCACAAATATAAATGTGTCTTTATCAAGTATTGACTTATTCATACTATACTGATCATTGAATCTAGTGTCAAATATATTTGCGATTTTTAAACTTACATACAAAATTATAATTTACGTCGATATTTTGTTCCAAATTTTAGTATGATTATTCTAATTTAGTGACATTATAAATTTATATTTTAAAATTTGGGACAACGATAATATTTATTTATTTAAAGTTTGATGATCGATATGTATTAAAGTTACACTATAGATTTTCGTCTTTGATGATGTTGGTATTTTTATATTAAAGTTTATAATTAAAAATATAATTAATATGAGAATCTATAGAATAATAAATTTAAATTAAATTAAATTTGATATAATTATAATTAAGCTACACACCAAAATACTCATACACCACCCGTTCTTTTTTAAGAGATCACATTTTTTTTTATAAAAAATAGTATAGTTAGAACAAGTAAAGTTGTTGTAGACTATAAACCTTTGTATCCAAATATTTATGACAATTACATATTTTAAATTCAAATTCAATATTATTAATTGAATTAAAATGAGTTATGCTCAATTGCAATTTCCTAGTATCTAGTTGAAATATTACTAATCTATTATTTTGAAGTGCAATATAACTGAAGAGATGAGATTTAAAAAATACTTAACAAATATTAAAACAAAAAAAAAACATTTCGAAATAAGTACAGTAATGATAAGTAAGTGTTACAAGGTTTCTGTGATGAATATTTAGGGATAAAAGCATGCGTATCGTGTAGAGAGTGTTTGATGATTAAGAGAAATAATGATTAAGAAGAGTAACATTTGCACGCTCTGCTGTTAAATAAAACCATGCATACACCATCATGTTGAATGTTGGAGGGGTGCTGCATTCTAATTATGATATTTGTTGAACACCGTTGGATCCTAAACATTCTCAATCATACCATTCACGCCATTCTCAAACTCTTTCATTACGTTTTAACCACATCATTTTACTTCCAGAACAGTCACTAAAAGTCTGTCACTGCCTTTTTTTATAACTATTCTTTCAATACAAACAAATCAACTATTAATAATACATATCTCATTAATTAATCTATAAATCATATTGGTAATTTACTTAATTTTTTTTAAATTGGATAAAATTAACTTGATTATACACGTATATCAACAATTTAATGAAGCATTTAAGATTAATTAAACTTACCTATATCACTAATAAAATATTTCACACATGGTATTTAAACACACAAAAATCATAATCCTTAGATGTAGTATTATTTTCCTCCTCGTGTTTATTTACATAAGGTATAATAAATAACGTTCTTGTATTCAAAATTTAATTCGACATAAGGACTTTGGTTTTCTAAATACTTAAGAAAGATGGGCTTCAATAGTATTTAATCAGTTGACCTAATAGCAATTACATCTGATACCATACTTTTATGCTAGTTTCTTCCCACACCTCCATAAGTTTCTTCATGCACCTTTATATAATATTTTTTTTCCATTTTATCCTCTTTAAATCGTGCAATTAAAAAAAATTCTGAATTACATAATTTAAAAATTATTAGTGATTTTCGAATTACATAATCTAAAATTTAAAATTGATTTTGAAAGTCATTGACTTCGAATTGTATTGTTTAATTTTTTGATTTTGAAATTATTCAATTTAAAGTCTTTTCTTAAAAATAATAATAATCAGATTATATAATCTGGAAAGGAGAAATTGGAAAATGAAAGTGCAATGGAAAGTTATGGAGGTGGAGAAAGAAATTGCCTACTTCTAATTCACGTCCTTTGACAAATTCATACTACCTCAATCTTGGGCTTTCTTATTGGGCTAATGTTGTCGTCTCGAAGACCCGTGCCCAATAATCGCACTATTTTAATTGAATAAAAATAGTTAGACATCCGCGCAATAAAACAAAAACAAAAGAGATTTTTGTAAGCCATCATTCATTTAAGTAAATTAGAACGAGTTTAAAAAAAGCAACTAATCGTTTATCCTTAGCAAGTTAGACAAACTTTACAATTTTTTTTTGTCTACATTTAAAAGTTACCAATTTTAATTTTTACACATACTATTTTAATTTCTTAGTCTATATACATTTTATTTAAGTCCCGGTCATCTAAATTTGTAGAAACTAAAATAAATTAGAGTAACATGTATAAAAATAAAATAAAAAAGTTATTGAAATTAAAACATGAAACTTCTAATTTATTGAACGAGTTTCTCTATAAAGTTCTTTTAGAAATAAAAATATAGTAATAAAATGAACTTAAAACTAATATTAGCTTATTATAAATTAAAATAAAATTATAAAGCAACTTCTATTAATTAATTTACGTATAAATTAATCTAAATTTATAGAGAAAATAATTTTATCTTATTTTTCTTAATTTTCACCTATAAAAAGAGTTTAACAAAAAAAAAAAACATTCTTATCGATCCACTCGTTTTCTCATCCTAGTATAAAGACCGTGAAATTAAAGAAAATTAAAAAGAAAATTTGTAGTGTATTTAATTATTGTGATTAAAAAATAATACTAATCGATTAATATTGTGAATTATCAAACTATCTTTAATTTACTTTAAAAATATAAATATGAATTAAAATGAAAAAAATATTAATTTCATATTAATATTAACCTTCATTCTAATAAAAGTATGACAATTATTTCCCATCATTAATGGATTTTTATACTAAAGTTATAATTTTTTTATTATTGTAGTAGTTAATATTTATTATATTAAAATGATTATTTATCCTTTTATTAATATAGATTGTTAAGTTGGTGTGCTTGTTTAGATGAAAACATATTACCACCCATAAGTAGTAAGTAATTTCTACCATATTTGCTCTCTAGATAGAATCCATAATTAAAACAAAATCTGTATGCAAATATTTATTTAACAAACATATCCAAAAAGCATGCGCATAGATTGTGACTTTGAAGGAAAGTCACCACGACTTTACCTTGTTAGATCAATTTTCCTCGTTCCTATCAAAAGTCCGTCACCTAATTAAATTGATGTTCACCATACAACTCATTGTTGTTCATTCATATAAACCATCTCTGGCTTGTACTCTATTATTTGCAACATCTTGCTACCAACTTGTAAATTTTGCAGAACATAAAATTTCATGCTGCAGTGCATACCATTACCATCCAAAAGGAAAGTTATATACAGATGGAGATGATCATGCACAGCTTTAATTTCCCAATCATTACTTCAACTCCGCGAGCTTCTCTTAATCATCTCGCTCAACTCAACACAAAGCTATCCACAGATGTTTGAGTTTGTAGAGCCGAAATTTCTTGCAGGATCCTGAGATGAGTTTTCTGGTTGCAACTTGGTGTCTACAGTTTTTTATGTTGTTCGTCAACAAAAATCATTTGGTGCTGTCTTGTGCACATGGATTGTGATCCTTTCATTTGTTGGAGGCTGACATGGGCATGCTAAAGCTATGAACTTTGGAACCTCATCTCCTGGCATCAGCACTGGCAAGCTCTCACCACAGTTCTGCTTCATCATCTGAACACCATCAAACAAATATCATCAGTTATTTCCTCAAAGGTCACAAAAAAAGTGTCGTTAGTTCCTAAAAAGGAAAAAAAAAACATGTTTTGTTTTGTAAAAACAGTGATAAATTGGAACTAGAAAGCAATGTTTACCAAGACAGGAAAGCCTGGTTTGTGAGGAGGGGTTATGTCTGTGAGTGGGTGTGTGTGATGAGGGTGAGTGCTGATATTCCCAGAAGAAAATGGAAACAAAGGTCTAAGCTTTTCCCAGTGCAAGCAGCAGCAGAAGAAGCTGCAGAAGAAGAACAAGACGGCAATGAGAAGAGCTAAGCCCAGAGGAAAGGCAATGGATACTCCACCTGATGTGTCGTCAATCTCCATTTTTGTTCTCTGCTAGCATTTCACCTGAACGGTGGTGGATGAATGAACGAAGTCACAGAAAACATGAGTTTTTATAAGAAAGAGAGTGTTAAGGGTTTGATTGGATCGTTGACAAAGGGTGCACTTAGTGGTTAGTGGGGTGTGACATGATTTTTAGTGATAGATGTTTGATGTGACTTTAGAAACAGAGTTGGTGGAGGTACATTTTCCGTTTAGTACGGAAACAATATGTCACTTTTTTTTTTTACACTGTATAATTGTAATGTTTTTAATATTACTGGTTACTTATTAGTCTGTATATTGGATTGGAATATTACAAAAAGGAGTTTAATCACTCTATATAGCAAAAGTAATAAACTTATTATATGTAACAATTTCTCACCCTGTTACTAAGGAATATGAAATTGGATTATGGTTGTTCGTGATAGCATAATATAGTGTGGGCACGGTAAAATTAAGCATTCTTCTATATAAATACAAATTGTTAAACTTTTATTAACTCGCTAAACTTGCATTAAATGGTTAGACATGTTGAGTCTTGTTGTGTAAAAGTGTAATAGAAAATCATCTCTAACATATTCCAAACATTTTGGAAACGATTCTCTCATAAATTCAAAATGACCTATATTTGAGTCTTCAGAAAAAAGAAAAATATTTGCTTTTAAAGTCAAGTTGAATGTATGAATGCGCAACATTCAATGTGTAGAGAATTTATTAGGCACTAAACTATGTGATGTATATAAATAGGAAATTAAATAATTTTAAATGTTTTATTAGCCTATGATGGTAATAGAGAGTTTCTATTAACGTATGTCCTAAACCGTTAAAATCCAACGCATTATGAATGGAAATCCATAGTTTTATGGCATTGGGAGTGGCACCCTAAATCTTGTGGTGTGTTGGTAGTTTATTATTAGTGTGTGGATGGAATTAGGAAATGGCATTAAGAGTTGAAAATATAATATGCAACCACAAAATCCCTATTATTCGTTAATTAATGCTGCTTTTCCATAAAGTTGTCCACTATGTATTATTATTATTACTAATATTATTTACGGTCCATTGAAAAGAAGCGAGTCCACTCTGAACGGTATATAATAATGTATGTCGACCTACCCAACCAAACCCAACCTTTGTGAGTGCTACATCAGTGTTAAGCACGGCTGCTTATAAAGCCATTTTTTTCATATAACAGTAACCCCACAACTCAATAACATATTCTCCATTTTTTAAATCAGATCCTTAATTACGATATTATTTAAGATAATAATATTTTAATAATTCAATTTTGACAATTTTTTTTTATCATATGGTAACACTTTTTACGGTGATTTTGAAATATAGAAAAAAGATAAAATGATAAAAATAAAAAATCACTTAAAAGATCTCACCTCACTTTTTAAGAGAAAGCGTTAAAAAGTAATTTTCTTATTACTTAACTAAAACTTTTATATAACTTTTGTTTTGCAAATTCAATTTGTTTCTATCACAGACTCAATAGTTTTACATTGTCTAGAAGTTGAGGTTTAAAACGATTTAAATATTTCTTTCTCCTTTCATTTTCTGAACCTTTTTTATGACAAAATTGTAACAAAAGGCTCCAAAACGAATAATACCTAAAATATATATTATAGACTACTAATCTCACATCTAGGGATAGCAAAAATACCCGCGCCCGCAGATATCCGCGGCGGGTAACAGGTAACGGGTATTTTAATACCCGCTTATAAACAGGGCGGGTACGAGTATCATATTATCCGTACCCGCATGTACCCGTTACCCGCAAAAAATTAAAATTAAAATTAAATTTATATTTTATTAAGTTAAATTTAATTAAAATAAAAATTAACGATATATTTTATTATGTCAAATTTAATTATAATTAAAATTTAATTTAATTTATATTTTATTTTTATAATTTTATATTAAAAAGTTTATAAAATATATATTTTTGTAAATATTTGCGGGTATTGGGTATCCACGGGTACTCGCGGATTTTAAAAATATTCGCGAATATTTTTTAAACGGATACCCGATAGGTAAACGAACGAGTAACGGACAGACTTTTTTTTTTTGACGGATCGAGTTCTACTTCTTTCTCCGTCCGAGGTAACTTTTAAAACAAAAAACGTGACAATTTAATTGTTAATTGTTGTTATTTACTATAAATTGATATATTTGTTTCAGATTATTATAATGTATTTACTTTACTTTAATTTGTCTTGATTATTGATTATATATTATACTGTGATAAATATTTTCAATATTTATACATTTCAATGTAAGTGTGTATCTTGGTATATTTATTTAGTCTTTAAAGCAAGAAAAAATTATAAGGTGGATGAGAACTGAGTCTATTATTATATACTAAACATTACCTAATCAAGCTGAAACAATCATAATCTGACTAATTTATATATTTGATGACTAATTTTATATATTGTATTTGTTTTAAAATGAAAATTTGTTTTTTGTCTATATCAATAATTTATTTTATTATAATTCGATATCTAATGTCACCTTAAACATATAGTCTAACAGATTAAAATTAGTTCTACACATTTAAAATATAACTCACAATTTGTAATAATTTAATTTAATTGGATTGATAATATATACTCCAAAAAAAGTGAAATTGAATTCTGCATCATCCGTGTAAGAGAGGTGATAGTATTAGGTCTCAGTCCCTGTCGCTAAAATTGGAAGTCCTAGGTGGAGAGCACTATAATCTTTAACCTAACTTATATCAAAAGCAAACTGGCCAAGTGGAATAATTCAAAATACTCAAATTTTAGATCATAAGATGTAATCATTGTTAACTAAAAATTAATTAAAATTAATGTTTGAAAATTTAGTATGTACGTATTTTTTATTATATATTTTTTATCTCTAACGTCCTAAAAAGTATAAATATATTTTTTCAATTAATTTAATTTTTAATCTTTATAAAAGTAGTAAAAATTGATTTTGATTTCTGTAAAAAAGTTATTTGTTTTTAATATCTCTAAAATTATTAAAAATTAATATGTTTAGCACTATTAGTTAATATATTTACCATATGATATTGTCATTTAACAGGTTTAGCATTTCCAACAAATTTGTCTCTATTTATACTAAAATGAATATTAATAACTGAAAATAGTAATTTAAAATTTTCGAAGAATGAAAATAATTGGTTTTTTTTATAAAAAAGTAAAATCAGATTTTTTAGAGATAGACATTTATCCAATATATACGCATTTTGAAAATAACAAACACGTGTAACAATATATAACATAAAACAGTATAGATCACAATCATGTAGTGGAATAAATTAGTGACAACCACAACAAAAAATAATGCCTGAAAAATTTGTGTTTAATTATTTTTTTTGTAATTAAGTAAAATTATAACAGTTTCATCGTTGACGAGCTGGTAAAAATAATATTATAATAATCATAATTATATCATAAAATATAATACTAAAAAATTTAATATGACAAAAATAAAAGTATAATATGTGGCGAGAACAATAACCCAAAAAACAATAAGGTAGCATATTATAACAATAATCTCGAGTAAGATAAAGAAAAAATATAATTTAACAAAGTTTTTTTAACAAATTTTGACAAACTATTAATTTAGGTAAAAAATATTACTTTATTATTTTATTTTGGTTAAAAAATATAAAATTAATCTATTTTAATTTTAATTATAGAAACTTTGTCAAGTTCAATTTTTTTTTATCAAAACATAATTTTCCTGAGACAAAAATATTACAAAATGATTTTAAAATTATTGAACCAAAAGTGTATAGCGGAATACATTTCTTTGTTACGTTTGTTTGACAGATATGTTAGTTTAATTAACCAATTTACTATATATATTTAAGACAATGTTAATGCAGATAAATTACTGAAACATTTGATTTAATTGATATATGTCTAAAATTGAGGTTATTTTTATCTTTTCTTATTCGATCCTTGTTCTTTGTTCTTCTTCATACCAAGTTAAATTTTTTTATTTTTTTTATTTCCTGTTGTTGTTGTTTAAGGTTAGCAGAACTTTTTATTTCACGAAGGTTATTTTTGGTTGTTGTTTTTTTTTTTTTTTTTTTTTTTTTTTTTTTTTTTTTTTTCTATTTGTTGTTGTTCTTTTTCTTTTCTTTCTATTTGTTTTTTTTTTCTTCTGCGTGGATCTTTGTTCTTTTTTATTTTTCTTATTCAGTTAATTTTTTTTATTTCGTGTTGATTGTTCTTTATAAAAAATTTAATTTTTGCAATGTTTCTATCTTGAACATGTTTTGGTGTTGTTGTATTTTTTTGTACTTCGTAGACCTATTATTGTAGGTTGAAGAAAAGATTAAAATTTTTATTTTGAAATCTTGAACATGTAGGTTAAAGTTTTTATTTTTAAATCTTGAACATGTTTTGGTATTGTTGTATTTTTTTTTTTTTTTGTAATTCGTACACTTATTTATTTTTCTTTGCAGATCCAAATTTGGTATACCTGCAAGTTTTTTTCTTCCAACAATTAAAATCCATGTATCTTATGCAGGTTAACATGATTAGGATTAATTTTGAGGACAACCATTTAGCAACTGGGTTGGGAAATCATCTTGCTAGCTATAAACCTCATTCAGATTTACTAATACTTTTTCATAAATCTCATTCAGATTTACTAATACTTAGCTATAAACCAGTAGCTTCCATTCTACATGTGACGATAATGACGGTTTGAAGCTTTTTGGATCAAGAGACCAAAACCGTGAGGCTCAGGTTCTATTCACTAATTCTTATACATTGCCTAAAAGTTTTTGTTTGAATAGATAAAGTGTTCAAGGATAGTTTATAAACAAGTATTTCTTTACAATAAATTAAACATGTTCCTTTCAAAATCATTGGAAATAAATAGACTATATATATATATATATATATATGCATGGATTGATCTTTAGCTATATTTTATACAAATTACATAGACATAAAGAATATTCATGCAGAAGTTTGTGATAATGGTGCCAAAACAATATTTGAAATCTACCAAATCTGTTATCCGAAGGAGTATTTTCACCACGAACTCGAAGTCATGTTCAAAAGATTGCAATTTTGTGCCACCTAAATCTGGCTTAGGAAGTTCCTCAAATCCCGACCAAGACTTTGTTGCTGAGGCTACAAAAGAGATTGCAAGCCTGATACATAAGGATTGTATGGGAAAACCAAACCACAGGTCACCTGTCAGTAACTAAAAGCCTAGAAATTCATATTAACAGTAATGACATGAATATATGATATAGGTTTTTGCTTTATATTATAGACCAGAATGCCATACACGGGTAACAAGTATGGTGTTTCACTACTCTTTACCAATCTAAGACACTTTAGGTACTGACTAAATTAAAAGGATAACAAAACTACAAGTGTGTAACTCACACCTCACTGATATTATTTTTATCTAATTGAGTGGTGAACTTAATATAATATCAAGTAATGTGATTGTTACAAACATTGTTAATGCTTTTACATTGTTTCTGTATTTTCTAATGCAATAGGCCAAGAATTCGAAAGCAGTTGCAAGTTGCAGGTGTGTCCCTAATCCTGTCTTTATTTTTGAACTCCGAGTTTTGTAAATTCATCTTAAATAGCGAAAATGAGTTTTAACTTTCATATATACATAATTTTCATATAGCCAACAAAAAGTTATAATGTGTTTTGGATATTAGGATGTCTTAAGAAGGTATGAGTCTATCTAATATCTAACACTTTGTGTGTGTTCTTCGTATTAGAGAAGGAACTGAATCAGGTTCAAGAACAACTGTTTAGGAAAGCATCATATAATTGTTTAAACTTGAAGAAACCAGATAACAATTAGGCTATTTCATGACTAAATTAAAGTGATGAATTTGACCACAAGTATGAAAACAAGAACTATTGCATGAAGATCTTCCTTTTCTCCATGTAGTCTTGGATAACTGACTGTTTATATATTTTTTAATGTCGTATATTTTGATGAACACGTCATGTTTTGCGAAATTCATAGTTACTATAATTATATTCGAGTTGTGACAATCCTATTGTCCATGAAAAATTATTCATGGATAAATGAAATACATATTGATATGAAGTGATTTATTTACCATATTTATTTACGACTATCTGTGAAAAATAAAAATTTTATTGTGGCACTCTTTTTCTTAGTAAATAAAATTAAAGTTTGAATTTTAAAACTATAAACAAATGGTTAATGTACCAAAAAGAATGAGTGACGACTTTATCATATAAATATAAATAAATGATGAAGATTAAAATTTATTAATGGGTTGGTTTACCCTTATATAAGTTATGCCTATTGTTTTAGTTCTATACAATTTATTTTTAGTTAATTTGTTATAAAAATTATTTATATGTTGTATTGTCAAATTATTTATTTAAATATTATATATATAATTATACATAATTATAACACATGAATATAATTATTTAAATAAATTATTTATTTAAATATAGTAATAATTATATTATTCTTTTAAAATATACTTAGAAGAAAATACTAGAACATATTTAAATATAATATTAATTATATTTGAGACTTCAATATAAAAATATTATAAAACTAATAAAACCAAATCATAACACATAATAACAATAACAAAATTTTATTATTTATAGTAATACTAGAGTTACTAATGAATTGTGTTCCTATGCTTACGAATTGATTTATACAAATAATAATTATATGATTTATTTCCTATGAGTGAATTTCTTTTATTCCATACGTTTTTTAAATCTTTTTATTTATACATTTATAATTAATAATTATACGGTTAATTTCTAAAATGTTTTTATCAATTAATTATTTTAAATTTATTTTATTATGAAAGAAGTTTTAATTGGTAATTAGTAATTTAAATCGATAAATATATTTTATTTTGAATTATTACTTTAATTAATTTATTTTGAAACGGGATTAGGGATTAAAACATTTATTTTTACAATCAATTTATATTTATTTCTAAATTTTTTTATTAATTGACCAATTAGTTCTATTAATTGTTTTTAATTTTCTAACTATGGATTGATTGTATTTTATTCTATAGGTTTTGAAATCTTTTAAATTTATATATTTATAATCAATAATTATATATTTGTTATGAAATAAATCGAATAACATAGAGAATGACGACAGATAATAGAGAAGAGAAGAACAAGAGAGAATAGAGAATGAGAGAATAGAGAGCAACTCATCTGTGTATTATTATTGATAGGAAGAGTCCTATTTATAGATACAATATGTAATCCATAAAGGAAACAAATCAACTTAGTTAATACAAATATTTACCATAAAGAGTAATATGAATCATATGAGTAAATATATCAAATCAATGGATAATCATTTAATTCATAACACTCCCCCTTGAGTGTCCATTGATAAAGAATGTGTCTCGTTACTAGGAAAAACCCTTTAGGATAAAAAAACGTAGTGAAGGAAAAAGAGTACAACATTCTGTATTTTTTAATACAATATTGTTCATCACATATTATATTTCTCCCCCTCATGTAAACTTACATCATTAAGGTGACAAAGTACGAATTTGTGAGTCATTTGCTCAAAAGTTTTTCTTGGTAAAAACTTTACAAATAGACTTGTCATATTTTCAGATGAACGAATTTTTGGATATCTATATCATCCTTTCAATTGAACAATACACTATTGTCTTCACATATGGTTGTTGATTCCATCTTTCTCGGCGATAGTCACAAGTTTCTTGCACATGTAGAATAATAAACCTTAACCAAACATATTCACAACTTTCCTCGTAATTTTGTATGATTAGACGATGTTCATTACAAAAAAAATAGAGATTACCGACGGTCTCGATCCGTCGATACCAACATATATCCGTCGGTAAACTACTTTTTCCGACGGACAACCGACGAGCCAAAATCCGTCGGTAAAAGGGTCGTAGCTAACGGTTACCGACGGATACTGCCCGTCGGTAATTACCGACCGCGGTATCCGTCGGTAATTACCGACCGCCGTATCCGTCGGTAATTACCGACCGCAGAATTCGTCGGTAAGTACCGTCCGCAGGATCCGTCGGAAATTACGGACGGCAGTATCCGTCGGTATTTACATGTATTCGACGCAGCTTTTTCCGACGGATTGTCGACGGAATAATTCGTCGGTAATTTGAAAACAGTTTTCCAGTGCAGTTTGTATTCGCACTGTCCACAAAATTTATCAAACCTGCAATCTCACAAATACAATCAGACCTGCCCATCTTATAGTTATCCATAGCCAATCCAG